>JACLAB010004740.1_pt1 | contig 92989 bp, 100 predicted proteins | sample 8027921 | NCBI WGS metagenome assembly JACLAB01 (sample SAMN15725117, study PRJNA655200) | protist metagenome | isolation source: fluorescence activated cell sorting (FACS) single amplified genomes of... | place: USA: West Boothbay Harbor, Gulf of Maine | collected 2000-07-19 | reverse complement strand
AAAAGGTTACGAATAAAAAAAAGCAAACGATATATAAGATAAATACTTTTTTATTATTAATCACTTAGGAACACATCTTGGTGTCTATGGCTTTCTTCTAATGCCATACCAGTTCCTCGAGCAACACAAGTGAGAGGATCATCTGCTATTGAAACAGGCAACCCTGTGGTTACACGTATAGCCTGATCGAGTCGTTGTAATAACGCTCCACCTCCTGTTAACATTATTCCTGTATCAACAATATCTGCTGCCAATTCTGGAGGTACCACCTCTAAAGCTCTTTTGAGGGCCGATACTATTTGCGATAAAGAGTCAGATAGGGCCTCTGCAACTTGACGCTCAGATATGGTCACTTCACGTGGGAGTCCGTTTATCAAATCTCTTCCTTTAACTGTCATCGTTTTTCCATCTCCATCTTCAGGAATACCAGCACAACCAATTTCAGTCTTAATTTTTTCAGCAGTAGCCTCTCCAATAGCTAATTTATGAACACCTCTCATAAAATTAACGATTGCATCGTCCCACGTATCTCCACCTACTTTAATGCTACTTGCGTGAACAACTCCACCTAAAGATAAAACTGCAATTTCAGTAGTTCCACCACCTATATCTACAACCATAGAACCAGAAGGATCAGAGATAGGTAAGCCGGCACCAATAGCAGCAGCAACAGGCTCTTCTATCAAATAAACTTTTTTAGCACCTGCGGCTTCAGCAGACTCTTTAATAGCCCTTCTTTCAACGTTAGTGGCACCAGAAGGTACACAAATAACAATATTAGGATTGGCAAAAAAACTTTTTTTATGAACTTTTTTAATAAAATGTTTGATCATTGCTTCAGCTATATCAAAATCTGCGATGACACCATCTTTCATTGGTCTTATAGCTTGAATTGACCCAGGTGTTCTTCCCAACATTGATTTAGCCTCAGTACCTACAGCAAGCACTGACTTATTATTTTTATTGTCTGTAGCTATAGCAACAACAGAAGGTTCATTAAGGATGATACCCTTACCTTTAACATAAACTAGAGTGTTGGCTGTACCTAAATCTAGCCCCATGTCTTCACTTAAAAAAGCACTAAGTTTTTTTAACATTATATCCCTTTCATGTTTGAAATACTGATTTCTGAGACACCTTCTTGCATATTAGAATTTTTTTCAAAGTTTAATATTTTATTTACAGCATTGATATAAGATTTTGCAGAGGCAACAATAATATCAATATCAGATGCTTTGCCAATAAACTCTTTATTAAAATGTTCTAATTTGACTGCCACCTCACCTTGAGCATCAGAGTCTGGAGTAATAGCATTTATATTATAGAGTTTTAATTTGGGAGAAAAATTAACAACTTTAGCAATACAGCTAAAAACAGCATCTACCGGTCCATTTCCTGATCCACTAACTTCTTTTACTTCCCCTTTAAAATCTAATTCAAGGGAAGCAACATGTTTTGAATTAGTTCCAGACATAATACTAAGATTAACAAGTTTAAGAGTATTAATTTGGTTAATATGAGTATCGTCAACTAAAGCGATAATATCTTCATCATAAACATCCTTTTTTTTATCTGCTAATTGTTTGAATTTGGTAAAAATTTCATTAATAAAATTATCACCTACTTCGTAACCTAGAATTTTTAGTTTTTCTTTAAAGGCATGTTTACCAGAATGTTTACCTAAGACTAAGCTTGATTTTTTTAAACCAATAGACTCTGGAGACATGATCTCATAAGTTTCTACATTCTTTAATACACCATCTTGATGAATGCCAGACTCATGCGCAAAAGCATTTGCACCAACTATTGCTTTGTTAGGTTGAACTGGAAAACCAGTAATTGAAGACACTAATTTTGATGTTTTGGAGATAGCTTCAGAATTAATACTCGTATGAACTTTTAAAAGATCCGAGCGAACCTTCATTGCCATAACAACTTCCTCTAAAGCAGCATTACCAGCTCTTTCACCTAAGCCATTAATAGTACACTCTATTTGTCTTGCTCCATGTTCAACAGCATTAAGTGAATTGGCTACAGCAAGGCCTAAGTCATTATGACAGTGAACTGATATTATAGCTTTATCAATATTAGGAACGTTATTTTTAACATTTTTAATTATTTGACCAAACTCATGAGGGATTGTGTAACCTACAGTATCAGGGATATTAATAGTCGAAGCTCCGCTATCGATGGCTAGTTCAATGCATCGATATAAAAATTCGATTGATGATCTCCCTCCATCTTCACAACTCCATTCAATATTTGGGCAGAGGTTTCTTGCAAAAGATACGCTTTCTCTAATTTTATCTAATACTTGATCTTCACTTAATTTTAACTTGAATTGCATATGAATCGGACTTGTGGCAATAAAAGTATGAATACGAGGATTAACTGCATCCTTAATTGCATCCCATGCAATTTGAATATCTTCTTTTTTTGCTCGAGCAAGCCCTGCAATTTGGCAATTCTTAATTTCTCTTGAAATTGCCTGTACAGAGTTAAAATCACCGTTAGAGGCAATAGGAAAGCCAGCTTCTATAATATCAACTTTCATCTCCTCTAAAAGACGAGCAATGGAAAGTTTCTCTTCTTGATTCATTGACGCTCCGGGAGATTGTTCTCCGTCCCGAAGCGTAGTATCAAAAATTAAAACCTTATCAGACAAAATTATTAAATATCCTTTACTAGTTTATTAGATGCAATCCATGGCATCATGGATCTTAATTTAGCACCTACCTCTTCAATCTGATGTTTGGCACCTTGGTCTCTCATTTGTTTAAATTTGATTTGACCGGATTTATGTTCTGCCATCCATTCCTTAGTAAAAGTCCCATCTTGAATTTCAGTTAAAACTTTTTTCATTTCAGCTTTTGTTGCCGCATCAGGAACAACTCTTGGACCTCTTGAATAGTCACCATATTCTGCGGTATTAGAAATAGAATATCTCATATTAGCCATTCCACCTTCATACATCAAATCCACAATTAGTTTTACTTCATGTAAGCATTCAAAATAAGCCATTTCAGGAGCGTATCCAGCCTCAACTAGAGTTTCAAAGCCATTCTTAATTAATGACATCAAACCTCCGCATAAAACTGTCTGTTCTCCAAAAAGATCTGTTTCGCATTCCTCTTTAAAAGTTGTTTCAATTATTCCAGATTTTCCACCACCAATAGCTGATGCATAAGCCAATCCGATCTCTTTAGCATTTCCACTAACGTTTTTATCTACAGCTAATAAACATGGAACACCTCCGCCTTTGATATACTCACCTCTTACAGTATGTCCTGGCCCTTTTGGAGCTACCATAAATACGTCTAAATCCTCTCTTGGAGAGATTAATTGAAAATGGATTGATAAACCATGGGCAAAAGCTAAAGATGCTCCTTGCTTAATGTTATCTTTAATTAAATTTTCATATATATCTTGTTGATTTTCGTCTGGTGCTAAAAACATTACTATGTCTGCATCTTTAACGGCCTCTTCTGGTATTTGAGATGGCAGACCAACATTTTTAGCCTTTTCAATCGACGAAGAACCTTCTCTTAAACCCACAACAACGTTAGTTGCACCAGAGTCTTTTAAATTTAATGCGTGGGCATGACCTTGAGAGCCAAAACCAATAATTACAATTTTTTTATCTTTAATAAGATTAAAATCAGCGTCCTGTTCGTAGTAAACTTTCATTTTACCCCCTAAAATATTATATACCGAGCCCTATTGGCCCGCTTCGAACTAATTCGACTTTTATACCACTGATAGTATTTAAGTCATCTAAAAATTTATTAATGCGTTCGCTTGTGCCCGAAATTTCATAGACAACAATATGTTGTCTTTTTTGGACAGTTCTAGTTCGATAAATATCAGCAAAATTAAGAATTTTGCCATCTTGATCTTCGTTATCAAATTCAATTTTTACTAAACAAATCTCAGCCTCATATGACTCTTTTAGATCGGCTAGATTTGTAGCACTATGAACAGGTACTAATTTTTCTAGCTGAGCTATAATTTGTCTTATTACTTTCTCTTCACCAAGAGTCTCAATGGTAATTCTTGATAGGTTATTTTCAATATCTACAACTGTAACGTTTAAAGCTTCAATATTGTAGCCACGCCCAGAAAAAAGACCAACTATTCGAGCTAATATACCTGGCTCATTATCAACAATAACTGAAAGAACACTTCTTTTAGATTGTTTGAAAGCATTTATGGGTGTTGGGTAAACAGAAGAAGAAGACACGCTAGACTAACACCTTACCTTTCTCTTGGTTTTCAGGTTTTTCTTTATCGTACTTTGATAACAACATTTCGTTGTGAGCTGCACCACTTGGTATCATAGGGAAGCAATTTTCTTTTTTATCTACCCATATGTCAGCGATTACTGGCCTATCAATACTAATCATTTCATTAATAGCATCATCAAGTTCAGATAAATTTTTTGCTCTTACGCCAACCGCATTGAAGCTCTCTGCTAGTTTTTTAAAATCAGGCAGGGCATCTACGTAGCTCTCTGAGTATCGACTTCCATGAAGTAATTCCTGCCATTGTCGAACCATACCCATATACTCATTATTAAGAATAAAAATTTTAATTGGAAGTTTATATTGAACTGCAGTAGCTATCTCTTGGATGTTCATTAAAAAAGATGCTTCTCCGGCTATGTCAATTACTAAAGCATCAGGGTTAGCCATTTGAGCTCCAATAGCTGCTGGCATTCCAAAACCCATCGTTCCTAGACCACCTGAAGTAATCCACCTATTAGGGTTAGAGAATTTATAATATTGAGCTGCCCACATCTGATGTTGACCAACTTCTGTTGTTACAAAGGTGTCTTGAGCATTAGTTAATTCATAAAGTCGAGTAATGGCATGTTGAGGTTTAATAGTTTCTTCACTTTGTTCATAATGAAGAGAATCTTTTCCCCTCCATTCTTCTATTGAATTCCACCATTCGCTGTATTGACTTAAATCAAATTGAATATTATTTGAAGAAATATATTCATTAATAGCCTTCAATGAGAGAGTAATGTCTGTATTTGTATGATAATCAACTTTAACATTCTTATTAATTGAGCTTTGATCAATATCAAAATGAAATTTTACTGAGTCAGGTGAAAAAGCATCTAGGCGACCAGTTACACGGTCATCAAATCTAGCTCCAACATTGATCATAAGATCACACTTATTCATGGCTAAATTTGCTTCATAAGTTCCATGCATTCCAAGCATTCCTAAAGACTTTGAGTCTTCTCCAGGATAACAGCCCAAACCATGTAATGTTGTAGTAATAGGAATATTGGTTAACTGAACCAGTTTCATTAATTCATGACTAGCTTGAGGACCAGAATTTAAACAACCACCTCCAACATAAAATATTGGTTTTTTTGATTTTTTAATATGATCAACCAGTATCTCTATAAAATCTCTGTTAATATCTTTTGAGCCAGACTTGATACGGTGACTTTTAAATGTAACATCACTTTTTCTTACATAGGTAGATTTGGCAAACTGTACATCTTTAGGGACGTCTATAAGAACTGGTCCGGGTCTCCCAGAACGAGCAATTTCAAAGGCTTCATGAATTGTTTCAGATAATTTACTTACATCTTTTACTAAATAATTATGTTTAGTACATGGTCTAGTAATACCTGTAGTATCACATTCTTGAAATGCATCTGTTCCGATTAAATGTGAAGGAACCTGCCCACTGATACATACTATAGGAATGCTATCCATCAAAGCATCAGTAAGACCTGTGACAACATTTGTAACTCCTGGACCTGAAGTCACAAGTAATACGCCTACTTTTCCACTTGAACGGGCATACCCCTCAGCAGCATGTACAGCGCCTGCCTCTTGTCTAACTAAAACATGTTTTAAAAAGTTTTGACCAAATAAAGCATCATAAATTGGAAGTACAGCACCACCAGGATATCCAAAAATAGTGTCTACTTCTTGGTCTTTTAGGGCTTGAAGAATTATCTCCGCGCCTGAAATTTCTTGATCAATACTCATTGGTTTAAGTATATACTTATATTTTCAATTGAATCTTTAGGGAAGCTTTTTTTATAATTAATTCTTAAATTAAGGTTAGAAAATTTTTGATTATTCCACCAAGTAAATTGTCTTTTGATATAGCGTTTTGTGTTTTGAATTCCATCATATATTGCATCCTCTAAGCTCATTTTATTTCTAATACAGGCAAGTAATTCAGGAAGTCCATGGGCTTTTAACAACGTCTTAGAAATTTTTTTATTTTCATGAAGGGTTTTTACTTCATCAAGCGCCCCTGCATCTATCATTTTGTGAAAACGTGTCTCAGCCATATCATAAAGGTCTTTTTTAGGCTTTGTTACTTGGATCACTAAAGAATTAGGTGTGAGAGGAGTTTTTTTTCCATAATTATTTTCCATGATATCATTGTACTCAAGGCAAAAAGCTAATCGATTTATAAGCCGTTGTTTATCTTTAGGAAAAATTCTCTCGCCGTAGTATTTTTCTAAAATATCTAGACAGTGGTCAGGTCCTTTTTGATAAAATAAATCCTCTGCCTCTTTTTTAAAACTATTACTAATTTCTGGCATTTGTGACAATCCTTCAATTAATGCCTGAACATAAAAACCCGTACCCCCAACAAAAACAGGAATTTTATTTCTTCGTTTTATATTCAAAAGAGTTTGTTCAACATCTGAAATCCAATGATTAACAGAATAGTCTTTATTGTTGATATGCCCGTATAAATGATGAGGTGCGATTTTTAATTCTTTTTCATTTGGGCGATTAGATAAAATTTTTAGCTGCCTATAAACTTGTATGCTATCAGCGTTAATTATCTCAATATCAAAAAAATTGGATAAGTCGTAGGCAAAGTCATTTTTACCAGCACATGTTGGCCCAACAATAAATATAGGTTTATTCAACGAAAGGGTTGATCAACCAAAACTCACTACCGTCTCGAATAACTCTTAACAATAACTTATCTCTTTCAAGCTTCACACTGTCACTTATTAATTTTTCAAATGAAGAGAGGTTTTGAATTTTCTCACTAGATACCTGAATGATGACATCATTAGGTAAGAGATTTGTATTTTTTTCGCCTACCTTTTCTACAAAAACGCCTGCAGTTTTAGGATCTAGGCCTAGTGATTGAATGGTCTCATCATTTAACTCTGTCAGTGTGATGTCTAATTCTTCTATATACGTTCCTTCATTTACAGCAGCAATATTTCCACCTTCATTTAGTTCATCAATTTTAACGGTAATTTCAGTTAAACCACCATTTCTCCAAACTTTTACAACCACTTCACTATCAACCGGGGTTTCTGCAACGACTTTAGGTAAGTCTTTAAAAGAGGAGATTTTTTTTCCATTGAATTCCATAATAATATCGCCTGCTTGAATATTTGATTTTTCTGCAGGGCTATCAGGTTGAACAGAAGCTACAAATGCACCATCTGTTGAATCGTAACCTAAGCTCTCAGAGAATTCAGGTGTTAAATCTTGTATTTGCACGCCAAGCCATCCTCTTTTAGCTTGCCCAAAAGATATGATCTGATTAACAATTAATTTTGCAGTGCTTGAGGGTATAGAAAATCCCAGACCAACGCTTCCACCAGTTTGAGAGATAATCATAGAGTTAATGCCTATCACGCTACCATCTAGGTTAAATAGAGGTCCGCCAGAATTTCCTCTATTAATAGGTGCATCGGTTTGGATAAAATCAACATAAGGTCCTCCTCCGATATCTCTATTTATTGAAGAAATGATACCAGAAGTAACAGTTCCACCTAAGCCTAAGGGGTTGCCTATAGCAAGTACTATATCTCCAACTCTTGATATTTCAGAGTCCCCCCAACTAACTGGTTGAATTTCTAAAGCATCTGGATCAATTTTTAGAACAGCTATATCTGTTTTGGGGTCTGTGCCAACTAATTCTGCTGGAACTTCATCTATACCGTTATTAAAGATGACAGTAATTTGATCTGCTCCACTGATAACATGGTTGTTAGTTACAACATATCCATCTTGACTAATTATAAAACCCGACCCAAGGCCTGTCATGTTTTCTCTTTTAGGCATTTGGTTACCAAAAAAATCTTTAAACATATCATTGAAGGGATGGTCTTCAGGAAGTTCAGGGAGAGAGCTCGATCTTCTCTCAACTATTTGGGAAGTAGCTATGCTAACAACTGAAGGAAGAAGTTCCTCAACGAGGTCAGCGTAACCTCTCTCAAATTCTGCGGACGCTTGATTTAGTGAAAAGAAAAAAGTAAATAAGCTTACAAGGAAAAATCTCATAAAAAACCTCCTAATTATTAATTATCAGATCCCTCAGCATTTTCGAAATATTCGAAAAAATCACTATCAGGGGAAATGACCATGGTAGTTGTTCCATCTTTAAAAGTATCTGCGTACGCTTCCATTGATCTAATGAATTCAAAAAATTCAGGATCCTCAGAAAAGGCATTATTTAAAATTTTGTTTCTAGCAGCCTCACCCTCACCTTTTAAAATATTTGATTGTTTATCTGCTTCTGCAATAATTTCAATTTTTTCACGATCAGCAGTAGCTTTAACTTTTTGAGAAATTTCCTGACCTTCAGCTCTTAATAAGTTAGCTTCTCTTTCTCTTTCAGTTCTCATTCTATCAAAAACGTTTGACTGTACTTCTGGGGTTAACTCGGTTCTTTTCAATCTCAAATCAACGATCTCAATACCAAAATTATCCTGATCTTCTATGACATTTTCAAAGATTTCAGACATAATTTTATTTCTTTCATCGGATAGTAGGTCATTAAGTTGGTATTGTGCAATAACACCTCTAACTGAGGAATTGACAATTCTTCCTAAACGATCATTTAAAGCTAGTTCTGTTCTTGTAGTTTGGAAAAACTTTAATGGATCTTTGATCAGATATCGAACAATAGAGTCTACTACAATACGTTTTTGATCTCTCAAGATTACTTCTTCTTGAGCAGGGTCAAGATTTAATACCCTACTGTCATAGTAAACAACGTTTTGGATAAACGGTAACTTAAATTTTAAACCAGGGGTTTGATGAACAGCACGAGGCTCACCAAATTGAAGAACAATGACTTGTTTAGTTTGGTCAACAACAAAAAAGAATCCGGATGCAAACATGATAAAAAAGAGAGAGGCGCCAAGAATAATTATATTTCTAGTTTTCATTAGTTGTCTCCTGACTGTTTATTTTTATTAAGTTCATTTAAGGGTAAATAAGGTACAACGCCATTACCTGAATTTCGATCTATCATTATTTTACTAGAGCCCGATAGAACATCACGAAGCGTTTCTAAATATATTCTTTTCTTAGTGGTATCTTTGGCTTGTTGATAGGTTTTTAAAACTTGTGTAAATCTACTAGCTTCACCCTCTGCCTGTTTGATTAATTTATTTTTATATCCTTCTGCTTCTTGTAAAATTTTTTCAGCTTCACCACGTGCCTCAGGAACAATTGTATTTCTGTAAGCTTCAGCTTGGTTAACAGTTCTTTCTTTATCCTGTCTAGCTTTTTGAACATCATCAAAGGCATCAATTACTTGGCTTGGTGGGTTTACATCTTGAAGCTGGATTGACTGGATTAAAATTCCCACTTCATACTCATCAAGAAGTTCTTGTAATAAAGAACGGGAGTCTCTTTCCACTGATTGTCTTGAGACTGTTAAGAGATCTTCTAGTCTTGTCATACCTACTACTTCTCTTATTACACTTTCAGAAATTACCTTCACTGTTTCTTCAGGATCTCTAAGATTAAAAAGAAATTGACCAGCATCTTTAACTCTATAAAGAACCGTATAATCTAAATCTGATATATTTTGATCAGAGGTCAACATCATACTCTCCTCTAGAACATCTCTTTTTGATGTTCCATTAGATCGAAAGCCAACGTTAATTTTTCGAATAGCCTCAACTTTTGGCGTTAAAACCTTTCCAATCGGAGTAGGGAAAAAATAATGAAGACCGGGAGCGGTTGTGCTCTCATTCCACTTACCAAACAAAAGTTCTACACCCTGCTCATCTGGCTCTACTCGATAGAAACCAGTAGCAATCCAACCCAATACTATGAGAACTAGAATGAATGAAATCCCTCTCATTCCCCCTTTAAAGGGCATTTTAAATTTATATTTGTTTTTTAAATCTTTTAATAAATCGTCTATGGAGTCATTATTGCCCCCGCCGGAGAAACCTCCACCAGAGCCAGGTTTATTATTGCCAGATGAAGAACCCCAAGGCCCATCCATGGCGAAAATTTTGAATTTGTTTTTGATCACGATACAATATATGTAGTGTTTAATAAATGAATATCAAGACTTGTTTTGGAATATCTAGCTGTAAAGGTGGCGTTGGAAAATCAACAGTTGCCTGCAATATTGCAATCACTTTAGCCAATCAAGGTCATAAGGTAGGTCTACTTGATGCTGATATCTATGGTCCAAGTGTGCCCACACTCTTAGGTATTGGAGATAAGGAGCCAGAAGTTAAAGATGGTAAATTTGTCCCATTTGAGATCTTTGGCCTTAAAGCAATGTCTATTGGTTTTTTAGTCAATGAGGACCAAGCTATAGTTTGGAGAGGGCCCATGCTAGCTAAGGGTCTTGATGGTCTTATTAATAAGACTCATTGGGGTGACTTAGATTATCTAATTGTCGATTTTCCTCCAGGAACTGGAGATGTTCAAATATCAATGTCTCAAAAATTAAAATTAAACGGAACAGTTATTGTTACTACCCCCCAGCTCCTATCACTTAAGGATGTAATAAGAGGAATTAATATGTTTATCAAAGTAGGAGTTCCTATTTTAGGTGTTGTAGAAAATATGTCTTATCTTGAAGAAGAAAATGAAAAAAAATATATTTTTGGTGAATCAAAAACAAAATCATTTTTATTAAAAGAGAATGTTAATCTTTTAGAGGAGCTCCCTTTTAATACTAAAGTTCCTAAGAGTTGCGATGATGGTAAACCTTATTGCTTTGACTACAAAGATGCATATGCATCTAAGTTTACAAACATTACAAATCAAATTGTAAAAAAATTACAAAATTAAGAAATTTTAATATTAAACTTATTTTCGATTTCGCGAACTTCTCTGAGTGAAAGTTTATAATTAGAAGGTTTGATTTTTTTATTTCCTAATTTGTCTTTTAATAACTTAGCACCTTCTTTGGATAATTGGAAAGAGTCAGATCGATAATCCTCAAAGGCTTCAAAAGTTAAAGGAACCCATTTCTTTAATATTTCAACCATCTTATCAGCATAGATTTGTATCTCATACTGGGCGTGACTATCTGCACGCAGTCTTAAAAAATGCATAAGATTATGTAAATCAATTTTCCAATACCACTGAGTGTAATAATTTAAAGGAAGAGTTGTTCTTGCTAATTCCCGAGCTAGACCCTCACCTTCAACATATTCATCGTTATTTAATAGCTTACCATTGAGAAGATTTTGATAGTCATCATAAAGCTGCTCAGAATTTTTTTTAATCAGATCTTGAGCTTGTTTAGCAAATTTTTTATCAAGTGTATTTGATCGGCCTTGTTTATTTGTAGTAGACTGAGATCCAAGCTGATTCATTTCTGGAATATAGAATTCTTTATCTAAGACAGAGTATCTTGCCGAATACTCATTCACATTAGCTGTTCGATGCCTAATCCACTGTCGTGCAACAAAAATAGGTAATTTAATATGAAACTTAATTTCACACATCTCAAAAGGTGTTGTATGCCAGTGGCTTAATAAATATCGAATTAATCCTCTATCTTCTCTTAGCTTTTTAGTTCCCTCACCGTAAGAAACTCTAGCTGCTTGTACGATTGATTGATCTGTTCCCATATAATCAATAACACGAATAAAACCATGATCTAGAATGGGTATTTGTTTATAAAGTATTTTTTCTAAAGCGGGTGAAGTGGCTCTAGTTGTCTTAAATTCTTTAAATTTAGGTAATTTTACGTTTTTTTTTGTCATTGATGTTTAAAGGATTCATTTAATAGATTATATTATCTTCGTTGTTTATCAACTATAGCAATAAACGCTGTATATGCTAAGTGTATCGGACTCGGGGGCGGTACCCGACACCTCCACCAAAAAAATATTTTTGGGGGTGATATAGGTTTGACGTGCTCTGAAGAATATGGTTTTTGCTCGTTGTAAGCGTTTCTTCGACATAGAAACTTAAAGTAATTGCTAAAAATAATGAATTAGCACTCGCTGCTTAATCTAATTAGGTAAGCGCGGCTTTGGGGCGGCCGGGCAACAGAACGCCCCTCTAATTTTAAAAATTTAATTTATCTAAACAATCAAGAGAACGTTCGTGTCTGTATTTTGGTTGCCACCTCGTTAACTTACAAGACTCTGATCGTGGCTGTAATTGAAAATCTGGCTCGGAAGGTTCTAAATATGCACTTTTTTTTAAGTCCATTTCACAATTAGAATTTGAATGATCATAGTATTGGTTTCTCCCAGTATCTATTCCATATAAATCTCCACCTCCCTCACCCATAATTTCATTAGAAGTGGTGGTGTGGTCATTTTTTCCCCAAGGGGAATTTTTTTCTATGATTGCATTAGGCGCACATAACTGAACGAAACCAAATGCATGAAAAAGTTCATGCGTATTAGGGATCCAACCCTCATTAACAAGTTCTTTTCCAAGATAGGTAACACCTGAGGCAATTTCTACTTCGCCTTTAGGGCCACTGAAAAGAGCATCCCCTAACTGTCCCCACTCTCTTCCATAACTGTCTTGATAAAAAATTGCATATATTTTTTTGGGATGATGAAAGCCATTTAAAGCAGCCATACCAGTAAAATAACCGGCAGCATTTTCTAGTCGATTTATTTCTTTTTTTGTTTTGTTAACCCTTATAAAGCTCAGGTCAATATTACCCTCTTTAGTATAATCATATCTAAATTTTTGCTCATCTGTGTATTTTAAAAGTTGCTGATTAGATCTTTCTAAAATTTTAACTAAAGTTCCATTGAGATCATATTTTTTGTCTTTTGAGTCGGATGCCAGAATATAAATAGGATGGATTTGATAGTCATCAGTGATGTCTTCTTGATCAATAAAACTTCTACCATCTAAATCATCTTCAGAATTAATAATAATTTTACTTTGTTGCTCTTGGTATTTTATAAAACCCTTATCATTTGAAGAAATTTCCCATTGACCTCCCGAAGTAAATCTTTCTTCATCAACTACTTCTAAATTACTAGAAATATTTGTATCTTTTTGTTTTGCTTTTTCTTCCTTTAGGTCGTTTGGTTCATCTACACGTTTGCCATTTTTAAAAACGACAGCAGAATGCGCTAATGATGTATAAAGAAAAAATAAAATAACTATTTTTTGTAATGAAATCACAGTTAATTATAGATTAATATAGCTAATGTAACATTATAAAAAGTGGACAATATCCACCTTTAATTAAAATTTAAATTACATCACTTTTTCAAGCTTCCACACCTCATCTACTTCTTCTGTAGATGCAATCAGATTATTCAAAAGTGAGAAAAAAAGTATTAATAAGATTTTAAATAGGTATTTCATAATATTAGAAATTGTAGAATAATAGTTCTTCTACAAATGATTAAATCAATCCTTTTATGTGCCCTGATCGCAGTGATTACTGAGTTAGTTTTTTATTTTAAAAAAAAAGACCATTTTTGGAGGTATCTGAGAAATAGGATTATCTATTATATAGTCTGTGTAATAGTCGTAGTTATCTTTTTTTAAAAATTTGGAAAAATTAATAATTGTCGATCAATGCTCTAAGAAGTTTAATAGCAATAATTTTTATATTTTAAATAAAAATTTAAAATGACATGGATTACAAAATACTGCTATGAAGTATTTGCATACAGTTGAATCTATTTTTAACTAGTAAGACACTAAACTTCTAAGTTAAGATATTAAAAAACATTGAGGAGAAAATTTATGGAAAAAATGATGTTAGCGATAGGCAAATTCAAAGAAGGAGAAGGTCACTTTGAAAAATTTATGGGATTTATGCAATCTGAAGAAGGTATGGCAGAAAGAAGAAAAGTTGCTCACGTAGAGAAGACTGTTCCAGGCATTTTACCTGATAAGAGCGGTGTCATGTTTAAGGTTCATGTTCATGACGAAGAGGCAATGAAAGATTTTGTAACTGGAAGAAATCCAGCAATGAAGCCTATTTATGATGAGTGTATTGATAGTATGCAACTCTTTGAACTTTCAGAAGTAGACATAGGTTAATAAATTTCGAGGAGGATATAATGGGAATAGATGTAAGAGATTTTGATAAACCAGACGATCAGATTAATACTTTTAATAATGCGGTAGTAGATGTCTGCAAGGTTGGCGATCAAAGAGTGATGCGAATTACTGCCGAACCAGGATGGAAATGGTCAAATGATGTTAAACCTCACGTTGGCACAGAGAGCTGCCAAACAAGACATTTGGGTTATATTGCCCAAGGATCTGTTTGTGTGAAAATGGATGATGGTACAGAAGCTACATATTCATCTGGGCAAGCTTATTCTATAGATCCAGGACATGATGGCTGGGTAGTAGGAAATGAAAAAGCGGTAATGATTGAATTTCATGGGACATGGGGAGAATAAAAAATGGCATTTAAAGCAATTTATACAAGAACAATAAGTGTTAAAGATCACAAATTAGGTGAGGCAATGGAGATTTGCAATGGATTAGCAGAAGTAAGAAAGAAACACTTCCCAACATCGCATGTCTTTTTTTCTTTTCAAGTTGGCGGTAACCCTAGAACAATCAGAGAGACATTGATTGGGGAGATGTTTGGAGATGATGATGAAAGGGACTCTAACATGTCTGCCGATCCTAAATACATTGAACTTCAAGAAAAAAGTAAAGATGTTTTTGTTGAGGGTACAATACAAGATGAAATTAGATATGTTTTTACTGATTAAATTGATTTTGGTCAGCAAATAATAAAAGGAGGTTATATGTCAATATTAGAAAGAATGAATAAAGCTATTGAAGAAATAGATACAGCAACAATGGAAGAGCTTGTCCATGACGACTTTCAATTTTATTTTCACTCAAGTGGGGCAAATATAGGAAAGAGCGAGATTATTGAGTGGGTAAAAAGTGGAGATGTAAAAAATGAATCACCACCAAGAATTTTATTTGAAAATGATGAAGTTGGATTTGATCATTCAATTGTCAGATTTTCAGATGGTAAAAAAGAAGCTGTTATGGCCCATTATAAATTTAAAGATGGTAAAGTTATCTTTATGGAAACAGGAGCCACTAAGTTAGACGGCTGATTAATTCAAGAATTTAGAAAGGTCTGGCTTAAAGTAGTTTGGGCCTTTCATTACTTTCCCTGATTCATTATAAATTGGTTTTCCATCCTCACCAAGTTTGCTCATATTAGAACTTTGAACTTCATCGAAACATTTATCTAAATCAATCCCAAATGCATGACCCGCACCATAGGTGACATATAATATATCTGTTAATGCGTCAGCTACTTCCGTTAAATCTTTTTCTTTCATAGCATTGGTGAGTTCTTCAAGTTCCTCTTTAATTAAATCAATTCTCAATTTATTCGTTTTATCATCACTAAATTCAGATTTAGTTTTTACTTCTTGACCATAAGTTAACATGAACTGCTTAACTTTTTCAAAATTAGTCATTTGATTAGAATCCTTTCATTTTTTTACTTATACAGGGTAACATTTGTACTTAATTTACCTCATCAGAATAGTTAATTTTTACTAGTAAATAATAGCTTTATATAATAAAAATTATTCGCTAAGGCCAGATAGCTCAGTCGGTAGAGCAGAGGACTGAAAATCCTCGTGTCGGCGGTTCGATTCCGTCTCTGGCCACCACTTCTGATACAGTTTTAATTAAAGTTTAATTCGTCAATAGAGCGATCATTTCGTGATCGGCTCAGTTCTAAAAGCCCTCCACGCGTATATCCATAAACGTTAGTAATACTAAGATCATCTCTAAATTCATTTTTTAGCATTCCCACAAGTTTTCTGAGTGTATTTTGATCACTTGCAACAGGGTCAATTACTACTTTTCCAGAGATATTTTTCAATTTTATCAATTTTGCAATAAGTTGAATTGCTTCTCTGTTAGTATCAAATCTTTTTGCAGCACCCGTGTTTACATCGATTGCAGTTAAGGCATCAGTTTTACCAAACATAATATTACCACCACTGGGTAATTCAAACTGATGACCGATGAGGTAATCAATTTTCTCACTTAGATTAAACTGTTCTTCGATTTGGTCAGGTGAAATTTCTTCACAGATTGAGGCAAAACTAGAGTCTAGACCTTCATCCCAATTTTTAACTTTTTCAAATCTATCATTGTCACTGAAAATTATTTGATCTGTATTTTTATCAGAATAGTCACAAACAAAATTTTGATCAAAATACGTATTTTGAAAAACCAACCCCTCTTCATTTAATTCTTTAGCATTGAGTTCAATTTCTTTCCATTGATCATTCAGTTTTTTTAATTCTGCTTGGGCAATTTCTAAATTTTCAGGGGTAAGGTTATGTCTGGCTATTAAACCTACCTCTGTATCGCTCAATGCATCCATGATTTTATCTTGTTGATTAGTATCAAGGTTTTTTCTAGTCCTTCGACTAAGAATAATTTCATCACCGTAAGGAAGTAAATTAATAAATTTTCCTGTTAAAATAATATTATTTGTAAAAAGGTGAACTTTATCTTTAGAGCCTATGCTTCTTACTTGTAAAAGCAGTGTTTGACCCTCATGCGCCTTATCTCCACTGGGAAGGTTTATGCGTTTAAAAAAACCACGCTGGCCATCTTTACCGTAACTAATAAATGCTCCACTGTCGTTTGGGAGAATTTCGGAAACTTTTACTTTATAGATATCTCCGATTTGGACATCTTCGTTTGGTTGAAAGCGGATATTGACCAACTCTCCTTCGTTAAGTTTGACTCCGCATTTAAAATTTTTGTAATTTGAAACAATAAGTTTTGTAGACATGGCATTACTCCCTTTAAAATATTCATTAAAATTTAGACCTAAATGTTATTCTGCCCTTAGTTAGATCGTATGGTGTCATTTCAACAGTCACCCTATCGCCTGCTAAAACTCTAATTCTATTTTTTCTCATTTTTCCTGAGGTGTGCGCTATGACTTCATGATCATTATCGAGTTTAACTTTAAACATAGCATTTGGTAGCAGCTCTGAAACTACACCTTGAAATTCGATTGCATCTTCTTTGGACATATAATTGTATCTTATGTTTTGATTTTACGAATTTCAACTGATAAAGCATGAGCTTCTAGGCCTTCTTGTCTCGCTAGATCAATTGTCGGTTGAGCTATCTTCTGAAAGGTCTTGTTACCCATCTCAATAAAAACAGTTTTCTTGATAAAATCATCAACACTTAGCCCTGAGGAAAATCGGGCTGATTGATCTGTTGGTAAGACATGATTAGTACCTATTGTATAATCTCCTAAAGCTACAGGGGCACTTTCACCTACAAAAACAGAACCAGCATGAATAATATTTTTAAGTAATTTCTTATTAAATTTTGAATGGATATGAAGATGTTCTGGTGCAATAAAATTAGATATTTCATAAATTTCTTTTTCATTTTTAGCATGAATTAAAAAACAATTATTACCAATAGACTGTTTAATATTTTGGAGGGGTAGGTCTTTTAATTTGTTTTTAATTTCTTTTTTAATTTTTTCTAAAATATCTTTTGATTGAGAGACTACATATGTTTTAGCGTTAACATCATGTTCAGCTTGGGCTAAAACATCTAAGGCAGCCCATGATGGATTTGATTGACTATTAGCAATAACTAGAACTTCAGATGGGCCCGCTGGTAAATCAATTCCAATAGTGCCAAAAAGTTGTTTTTTAGCTTCAGCTACAAATTGATTACCAGGACCAAAAACTTTATCTGCTTTTTGAATAATTTTTGTACCAAAGGCATAAGCAGCTATAGCTTGAGCCCCACCAACATTAAATACTTTATCAACGCCACTAAGATATGCCGCAGCAAGAGTTAGAGATGAGGTTTTACCCTTTTGTGAGGGTACGCACATCATTACATTCGGTACTTTTGCTATTTTTGCCGGTATAGATGTCATCAGCACTGTTGACGGATACGACGCCATTCCCCCCGGCACATATAATCCCACATTTTCAATAGGATTCCATTGGATATGAAATTTAGAATCTTGTTGATCAGGAAAAGAGTAAGGTTTTCTTATTTGTTTTGAGTGATAATAGTGAATTCTTTGATGGGCTAACTGCAGTGCTTTTCTATCCTTCAAAGATAAGGATTGATAAGCATGAGCTAATTGCTTTTTTGAAAATACAATATCCTTGAGTTCAGCTTTAGAATTTTCAAATTTTTTGACATATTTTAATAAGGCCTTATCTCCGTTGTGTTGAACGTCTCTAATGATTGATTGAACGATAGGTTTTACTTTGGAATCATTTTGATTAAATAATTTCAGATTTTTGAATATCCAGTTTTTAGAAACTGTTTTCATCAAAGGCCTTTATTAAGAAGTTTTTTGATAAAGTTTTTTTTTGTATCGTAGGCAAAATAACTACTGATAATGACTGTTGATATATCATTATTAATAATAACATTTTCATATAGTTGATTGTCTTTAAGAGTTTTTCCAGACTGAACTAGATCAAGAATAAAATCAGCAACGCCATACTTGACTGCCAGCTCTATAGAGCCGTTAAGTTTGATGGTTTCTGTTTGGATGTTTAATTGTTTGAAATAATTTTCTGATATGTTTTGAAACTTAGTAGCTACTTTAAAAACTTTTTTTTCAGAGAAATTTATCTCTTTTTTATCTGAAGCAATAGAAATACGACATTTACCAATATTGGTCTTATTTAATAAAACTAAGTTTTTTTGAGAATTTTCTAAAATATCGTCATATCCTACAAACCCAATATCTGCAGCACCTAATATTGTATAGGATCGAATATCTGATGGTTTTAGTTTGATAATTTTTATTTCACTAAAATTAGTATCAAAAGTAAGCTTTCTTGTTTCATCATCAAAAAATGCATCTTCAATTTTGAGGCCTCGATCTGATAAGTATTTAACTACTTTCTTTTCAAGTCTACCTTTAGGGCATGCTATAATTAATTTTTCATTCATTTTTTTCTTTTAATGTTTACGCCACATTTTTTTAATTTCAAATCAAAATCTTCATATCCTCGATCTAGGTGGTAAATTCGATTAATTGTTGTAGTTCCTTTTGATATTATTGCAGCAATAATCAATGAAAAGCTTGCCCTGATATCTGTTGCCATCACCTCTGCTCCAAAAAGATCATTTGTTTTATTTATTACTACCGTGTTGCCCACAATATCTAATTGAGCACCAAATCGTCGAAGTTCAGGGATATGGATGAATCTATTTTCAAAGATATTTTCCGTAATATTAGATTTTTGACCAACTTTTAATAAACTCGCTATTAATTGAGCCTGTAAATCTGTTGGATATCCTGGAAACTCTTTGGTCTTAATATTTTTGATAGATTTTAAATTTGTGCAACTAAACTCGTAACTGGAAGTACTTACCTGTTTAATTTTTAAACCCATAGACTGATAAACTTCCAACGGGAAAGTAAGATCATCAATATTTATATTATTTAAGATAATTTTTCCTTTCGATGCCATTGCAGCCAAAATATAGGAGCCTGCCTCTACCCTATCAGGAATAACCTCGTGATTATGTAAATTGAGTTCGTTAACTCCTCTAACTGTAATAACTCTTTTTCTAACTTTTATGTTTGCACCACAATTAGTTAAAAATTTGATGAGATCTATAACCTCTGGTTCAATTGCACAATTTTTCAATATAGATATGCCCCTAGCTAAGGTCGATGCCATCAAAATATTCTGTGTTGCGCCTACACTTATTTTTGAGAATGAATGTTGGATGGCCTGAAGTTTTTCATTTTTTCTTTCAGCTTGAACATATCCATTTCGAATTGAAATTTTTACTCCCATCTTTTTTAAAGCCTCTAAGTGCAAATCTATTCCCCTATCCCCAATGGAGCATCCCCCTGGTAGGGCTATCTTAAATTTTTTATACCTTGCTATCACTGGTCCAAGTAAAACAATAGAAGCTCTCATTTGCCTGACATATTCATAATCAGCAGATTTTTTAGAAATAGTGGAATTATGAACCGCAAAAACATTTTTTTGAAAATCAACTTTACAGCCTAAGTCTTGTAAAATTGAAACAAGAAATCGTGTATCCCTTAAATTGGGTACATTTCCAATTAGACAACTACCTTTTGCCAATACAGTCGAAATCATAATAGGCAAGGAAGCATTTTTTGATCCAGAAATATTAATCTCACCTTTAAGGCTAGTGGGTCCTTCAATAATTACTTTTTGCATTAATCTTTTAATTTACTTTGTTTTCTTTTTTTTAAATTTTCTCTTAATTTTTGAGCTAATTTTTCTTTTTTTAAATCTTCAATATTTTTTTTCTGCTGGTCTTGTTTCTTCATAAATTATAACCACATAAATTATATGATGAATTTTGAAAAATATACTAATAGTTCAAAAAAAATAATTAATGCAGCACAAAATCTTGCATTAGGAAAAAAACATCAAAAAATTACCCCTACTCATATATTTTCAGAGTTGCTAAACAGTAATCATGAAATAATTAATAAGATCTTTGAGAATAAAGAAACTCAAGTAATTCAATCAGACGTCGTAAACCTCTTATCACAAGAACCAACAAATTATAATAATGGAGGTCAAATCTTTGCTGACCCCAAACTATTGCAACTTTTTGAAAAAGCAGAAAAAATGGCATCATCTAATCGAGACCAGTTTGTGTCAATTGACTCTCTTCTATTGGCTTGCCTAGAGGTAGATCCTCAAATTGCAAAACTTTTAAAAAAGACAGGTTTGTCAATTAACGATATCAAAACTCTCATATCCAATATTCGAAAGGATAACAAATCAGATAGCGAGAACTCAGATGATAATTTTAATGCTTTAGAAAAATTTACCATAAATGTTACTCAAAAAGCTCAAAACCGTGAACTAGATCCTGTCATAGGTCGAGATGAAGAGATAAGAAGAACCATCCAAGTACTCTCTCGACGAACCAAAAATAACCCTATTTTAATTGGAGATCCTGGTGTAGGAAAAACCGCTCTTATTGAAGGCCTAGCGCAAAGAATTATTAATAAAGATGTTCCTAGATCTCTAGAAAACAAAGTAATTCGCATTTTAGATTTAGGTTTACTTCTAGCTGGAGCAAAATATCGAGGAGAGTTTGAAGAAAGACTTCAAAATGTTCTCAAAGAAATTCATAAGGAAAATGGAAATATTATTTTATTTATTGATGAAATACATACCTTAGTCGGTGCTGGAAAATCAGATGGTGCTATGGATGCTTCTAATATGTTGAAGCCTGCTTTGGCACGGGGAGAGCTACATTGTGTGGGCGCAACAACCCTTGATGAATATAAAAAATATTTTGAAAAAGACGCAGCGCTGACAAGACGTTTTCAACCAGTATATGTTGATGAACCATCTACGACTGATGCCGTGGCAATCCTTAGAGGTTTAAAAGAAAAATATGAAATTCATCATGGTATTAGAATAAGTGATGAGGCTATTTTATCAGCCGTTCAATTGTCTGATCGCTATATCACAGATCGTTTTCTTCCAGACAAAGCCATTGATTTAATGGATGAAGCAGCAAGTAAAGTCAAAATGGAAATTGATAGTAAGCCCGAAGAAATTGATAAGCTTGATAGAGAGCTGATAAAACTGCAAATGGAAAGAAATGTTCTCTCCAAAGAAAATGAACAGGATACAGAAAAAAATAAAACGATTGACCTACAAATTGAGAAATTAGAGACCAAATTAAAATCGTTAAATACAACCTGGGAAGCAGAAAAAAAAGTCTTAGATACTAAAAGAAATCTCAATGAGCGAATTGATCAGGCTAAAGAAGATCTTGATACTGCGCAGCGCAGTGGCGATTTAACCAAGGCTAGTGAGATAATGTATGGACAAATTCCTAGTCTGCAAAAAGAGTATGATGAGCTCAACCAAAAAGAAAAATCTACTATTATCAATGAAGTCATCAACGCTGAGGATATAGCAGGAGTTGTATCTAAATGGACAGGTATTCCTCTCGAAAAGCTTTCAGGTAGAGAAAATAATAAATTATTAAATATTGAGTCTTTACTACAAAAACGCGTTATTGGTCAAAAAGATGCAATTGAGAAAGTCTCGAAAGCGATTAAAATTTCTAAAGCTGGGTTGCAAGATCCAAATAAGCCCTTGGGTTCGTTTCTCTTTTTGGGACCTACAGGTGTTGGTAAAACAGAGCTCTCCAAAGCCTTAGCAGAATATGTGTTTGATAATGAAAAGCAAATGCTTCGTCTAGACATGTCTGAATTCATGGAGAAACATTCAGTAAGTAAGCTTATTGGCTCGCCGCCTGGTTATGTTGGATACGATGACGGAGGAAAGTTGACTGACCCAGTAAGGCGTCGCCCCTATCAAGTCATTTTATTTGATGAAATTGAAAAAGCCCATCCCGATGTTTTTAATATTCTTTTGCAAATACTCGATGACGGAAGACTAACTGACTCTAAAGGGAAAATTGTTAATTTTAAAAATACACTCATTATTATGACTTCTAATATTGGCTCACAAATCCCTATTGATGATAACTTTGATTATGCAACGAAAAAAAACCTAGCCCTAGAGGAATTAAAAAATCATTTCCGGCTAGAATTTTTAAATAGAATAGATGACATTATTTTGTTTAATAAATTAAACCAAGATAATATTAAAGATATTCTTCAAAACCAGATCTCAATCATTGAAAAACGCATAAGTGCTCGTGGTATTCAAATTGGATTTAGCGAAGATGCATTGAAGTTCCTTTCAGAAAAAGGATTTGATCCCATATTTGGCGCAAGACCTTTAAAGAGACTCATACAAGATGAGGTTCTCAACCCCTTATCTGAAATTATCTTAGATGTGGGTGAAAATATTCCAGAAAAAATAATTTTTACGAAAGATAAATATGGTCTTAAAATAGCTAATAAAGACCTAAAAGTAATTTCGTCTTAAATAATTTAATTTTTTGTTACTTATGCTATGATTGATTTATGGTAATCTTCTTTACAGTAGTTTCTGTAGCAGTTATTTGTTTTTTATTATTCATTATTGTTCGAACAATAATATCTCGAAAAAAATAAGTAACCTTTTTAATTAAGCTTTGTTAATTCTTTTCTCTTATTTTCAACTTTTACTTTTTAGTTTTTTAGCAGCAACTATCCTACCCTTTTCCTCAGAAATATTATTATCAACAATGTATATAACTGGCTCTTTCCAAACGCTTAATTTATTAGTAATTGCTAGTTTAGGGAATATTTCTGGCTCTATCGTGAATTGGTATTTAGGAAAAAAAATAAATCTTTATCAAAAGAAAAAATGGTTTCCCGTGTCATCTAATCAGCTTAAAAAAAGTGAATATTATTTTCAAAAATATGGTTTGTGGTCTTTGTTATTATCATGGGTGCCAATCATTGGAGATCCAATTACATTATTTGCTGGGATTTTAAATGTTCGTTTTCAGATATTTGTAATTTTAGTAAGTATATCAAAAATTTCACGGTATGTATTTGTTCTCTATCTTGCAAGTCTGTTTTAATGAAAAGGGTTATTACATTAGAAGTAGGCAATACATCATGGTGGAAGAATAGGAAATATCGACGAGAAGCAGCAAGTGAGATTAGATCTCTGAGAGAAAAAAATCAAAAATTAAAGTTAATTAAGAAATATCGTTTAGAGAGCGCTAACAGTATTGTTTATGCGGACTATGAAATTACTTAATTTAACTGACTAAATGAATGAAAATGTATTGTTATCTTTAAAAGACATAATACATTCAAAAAATGCTTGAACTGTTTATTCAATCCTTTGTGATCTACTTTGTAGTTGTAGATCCTCTTGGTAATGGGCCCATTTTTTTAAGCTTAACTCAATCTCAAAATACAAAAGAAAAAATTCAAACATCTATAGAGGCTGTTTCTATCGCTACAATTATATTAATTTCTTTTTCAGTAATTGGTAAATTTATACTCTCTTATCTGAGCATCTCATTAGCTTCATTTAGAATTGCAGGAGGTTTAATACTTTTCATTATAGCCTTGGAAATGCTTTTTAATAAAAGACAGGAAAGGAAAGAACAAATTGCAAATGAAGTAAAAGATAAAGTATCCATATTTCCCTTAGCCATACCTATTTTATCTGGACCGGCGGCAATTACTTCTATTATAGTAATTATGAGCGATATTGGAGACAATATTGTTTATCAATTAGTTAGCATTGCATCTCTTGTAAGTGTGATGCTAATCACTTTAGTCCTCTTTATGATAATCTCTAAATCAGGGGACTTTATAAATAAAAAAATTATCAATGTTTTTTCAAGAGTAATTGCCATTATCTTAGCCGCTCTGTCAGTTCAATATATAATAGATGGCTTATTAGAAATCTTTTAAATACAAAAAATTAAGTAATAAAAAACTGGGAAAAAAGTAAAAAAATCATATTTAAATTGTATGTTATTAAAAGTTAAATAATTAAATTTAAAAAAATAGATTTTGTACAAAATAAGTTTAACCTGTTTCTGGGTGAGGAAATGAGTTGGTCCGATTTTCCTCATCTATCAAAATTTTAATTTATTTTTTTATAAATTTGTTCCATACCTTCTCATAGATTACATACATAAAAATACTAACTACTACAGTCACTAAAGAAAAACTAAGGGAATTAATCCAATTCCCAAACCAAATAAAAGATAAAATAGATATCCAAGTAAAACCAATGGCCTGCCAAATAATTGATTTGTAAAATAATTTTTTTGTATTCAAACAATTTCCTCCTTTAAAAAATAAAATTTAATAATAAAAAAATTTAAAAAAGGGTAGTTATACTGATGAAGCGTAATGAATTTTAATAAACAAATGACAATTCCAGTTAGCCCAAAAATTAAATATAATTTTTTTGTTCATTGGTTTTACTTTAGAGTGTAAAGAAAGAAAGTCTATCAATTAAGAGTTAATGCTTGAGAGTTAGGAAATATCCCTATAAATATTACTTATGCCGCCGTAGCTCAGTGGTAGAGCACACCCTTGGTAAGGGTGGGGTCGGAAGTTCAATTCTTCTCGGCGGCACCAACAAAATTATATTTAATATCTTATTAAATTTGTTTTACTAAAAGCCTAAATCTTTGAGGAGCTGATCTGTTGAGTTTAGCTTACTTTCTTTTATCACTTCACAATCATAGAATTGAGAGACATCCTTACAATTATTACCTGCTTTAAAAGCATCATAGTAAGCTATTTGTGTTTTCACCGGCTCATACCTACTTCCATTGTAAACTCCAAATCTGAAAGAAGGGCCATGTATTTTTCCTTCCATGTTTTTGACGATTTTATTTACAGTCTTACCTTCTTTATCAATTACTAGCTCTCCGTTTATCCAAATTTTTGTAAAACCAGTATCTTTATCCGTCCAGTTAACATGCATCAAAAAATCATGCCATTTATTGTGAATATTTTTACTTGGAATTATTGTTTTACGAAAATGGCCATCACATTCTGTGACACCATCATTTACAAATGTAATACCAGTTTTTTCAAGAAAAAATAAAATTGGAATTTCAGGGCAGTCCTCGTCATCACTTGATCCAGCCCCAAATCTATTTTTATTAATTTCTAAGTATTCATTGTACATTTTAAATTGCCCTAAAATTGTATATGCTGGGTCGATAGAATTAGTATTTTCAGGTAAATAAATTGACCAAGCATACCAAACTTCACCCGCATGACCTTTAGCTTGGTTTTTTGGAATATTTCCAGGAAACGATACCTCACTCCTCCCAGCCTTTAATTCCCTAAGGCAATCATCTGATCCACAATCACCATCTCTCATCTCAAATCTTAGAGAATATTTTTCATCTCTTACAATCTCAGTTTCATATCTCAGATTCCAGGAATTTTGTGAAATCCTTCCATGAGTTTCAATTTTACCAAATAATTTCGTATCCTCGGGCCAATCAATAAATTCATGATATTTAAATATATATTCATCATTTAAAAATTTTTGAGGAAGATTTTTACTATAACTCAAACTAGGGATTAATAACAATATGGCTAAGAATGTTTTCATTATTTGATTTTATTAAAATCATAAAAAGGCTTCAATCAATATTAAATCCTTTCAGTTTCTTTAAATGCTATTAGCAAATCATATGATATGAGATCGAATAACGATTTTTAAAGCGTAAAAGGTATAAATTAAGATTTAGAGAGGTTTGATTTATTTTACAGGTATTACGTAGTTGGAGGGATAAATTCTATGTTTATCTGTAATTGCATCTGTTATACCAAAATCAATAAACACAGCACTAGCTACAATTTTAGCTCCAATTTCACTTGGAATTGAGCCTATAGCTGTTTTACCTTCATCAGTAACACAATTATATTGAAGATTGTCATCAGATCTTCTAATGCTTGCGGTTCCTGGCATATCTTGCTGCCAAGACCCTCTTTTATTAGTTAAAGAACATTGACCACCTGAGCCATCGCTAAAAGATAAGGCAACTGGTACGTTTGGATCATTCGTGATTGTTGCACAACTCATCAAGCCAATAGATAAAAAAATAAAAAGTATTTTTTGCACAAATTGATTAAATCATAAATTTTATAAAGTTCAAGGGTGTAAAATTATCAATATTTAATGATATTTCCCTTCATATATATATAGTTTACCAGATGAAGATAAAAAAAGTTATGCTTATTACAGGTGCTACTTCAGGAATAGGAAAAGCTTTAGCTGAACATTATCATAAGAAAAATTATAAATTAATTCTTGTTGGTGGAACAAAAGAGAAAGTTGATAAGCTCTCAAAAAAATTTAAAAAAAATACATTGTCAATTTGTGCTGACTTAACAAAATCAGCAGATATTAAAAAAATTGTAAAAGAGTCAATTAATAAATTTAAAAAAATAGATGTTTTAATTGCAAATGCAGGCTTATATGAACCTGATAAAATTATATCTGGCAATCCGGATAGATGGGAACGAGTCATAAGCGTTAATGTGACGAGTGTCTTTAGATTGGTAAATTTAGTCCTACCCCATATGAAAAAAAATAAATTTGGCGATATTGCTATAACCAGTTCTATTTCAGGTCATCAAGCCATTCATTGGGAGCCCATTTATAGTGCTTCCAAACATGCCATTCAATCATTTGCCCATGGTTTGAGAACACAAGTATCTAAAAGTAATATTAGAGTGATATCTATCGCTCCCGGTATGGTCATGACAGAATTATGGGATATAGATCCCATTAAAAATAAAAAATATATCAATGACATGATTAAAAAAGGAAATGCTTTAGATGTGAAAGAAGTAGTTTCCTGTTTTGATTTTGCACTGTCTCGAGGTAGAGGTGCTAATATAAGAGACCTAGTTATTCTTCCAACAAATCAAAGTTTATAAAATATATGAAACTATTTTTTTTTAATTTTTACCGTCCAAGATTAAAATGAGCTCTCTATTAAAGGGTATTGGCAATTCTCATTCTGTAAAAAAATATTATGACCGTTGGTCATCTGAATATGACCAATCACTTCATCAATGGGATTATAGAGCACCCAAACAGTCTGTAAAAATTCTAGCTCAATTTATTAAAAAAAAACCAAAATACTTACTTGATCTTGCGTGTGGAACGGGATTATTTACGGAAGAATTGTTGAAAGAATTTCCTGATTGCATTTGTGATGGATCCGATATTTCACCGAAAATAATAAATATCTCAAAAAATAAAAAGATATATCGAAAGCTTTTTCAATCTAATTTTGAAAAGAGAATTGCTGTAAAATCAAAATATAATATTGTCAGTTTAATTGGTGCAATGACCTACTGCCAAGATCACCAAAAATTATTCCAAAATGTTTCATCTTATCTTGAAGATAAAGGGTACTTTATTTTTACTCATAGACTGGATCTTTGGGAAAAATTTGATTTTGATAATATTATAAATAATAATTCTCAATTTCGATTATTGTATAAGTCTAGGCCCATAAATTATCTTCCCAAAAATAAAGATTTTACATCGAAAATAAAAATTAGGATTGTCTTACTGACTAAATAATTATTTTTTTAATTTATCTAAAAGATAAAATTCAATTGGCTGATAGTTATTCTTGTTTTCTTGAATAAATTTATCCATCAATTCTAATTTATGAGGTTCTATTTCTGTTACTTTTCTGAGATCTAAATTAACATAGATTGAACAAACTTCAGTAGTAGCTGCACGGTAGTTTCCAGCCTTACTAAAAATTTCTAATTGATAGATCATTCTTTTAGAGTCTCGGTCTAAAAAAAGAAGATTGATATCAACATCATCACCCTCTTTAACCTCTTTTATATACTTGGTATGAGATTCAACAGCAAACGTAGATCTTTTATCTGTTTTAGCTGAGTCTCCTCCCATTTCAAATTTATCCAACAAGACATCCCACCCTTGATCAAATAAATGGATGTAGAAAGCAAGGTTCATATGACCATTGTAATCAGTCCAGTCTGGTATAATTTTTTCTGTTCTGAGATAGATAGACATATATATAGTATGATTTTAGATAATTAATTTCATAATAATAATGAAAAATAAGATTAATTTTTCATAAATTCAAAATGAAGAGATAGCAAACTAAGATATAGATATTAATATATTCTCATATTTGTTATCATTATTCATGAATGTAATAACAGATGTTATTCTTCCTCTAGCCCTAGCCTTTATTATGTTTACTCTGGGCCTAGGTCTTACTTTTTCTGATTTTGCTCGTGTAGCAAAGATGCCAAAAAATTTTTTAGTTGGTCTTGTTAGCCAACTTGTATTTCTTCCATTAGTAGCCTTAATAATTGTTTTTGTTTGGCCCCTGCAACCCGAACTTGCTATTGGTTTAATACTCATAGCCGCTGCACCAGGTGGTGTAACCTCTAATATTCTTACTTCTTTTGCAAAGGGAGATGTTGCCCTGTCTATTTCTTTAACCGCTGTAATGAGTTTATTAAGTGTAGTTTCTGTTCCTTTGGTTTTAGGTATTTCTATGGGATTGATATCTGATAACTCCCTTGGTTCAATTTCTTTGACTAGTATTGCAATAAGTATGTTTTTAATCGTCACTCTTCCCGTTTTACTAGGAATGATTTTTAGAACATCCTTATCTTATTTAACAAAAAGAATAGAAAAGATAGCTAAGATCTTTTCAACTGCTTTATTTGTTTTAGTTTTAATTGGGGCTATTTTAGCTGAAAGACAAAATCTTGTAGAATATTTTGCTCAAACTGGTTTGGTTGTTTTAATTTTAAATATTTTGATGATGACCATCGCTTATTACTGGGCAAAATTATTTAGTTCAGGCCGCCCCCAACTTAAAGCGATATCTTTAGAATGTGGTTTACAAAATGGGACTTTAGCAATTTTTGTGGGAACTAGTGTTTTTGGCGGCGGGTTGTACATTGTACCCGCCGCAACTTATAGTGTAATTATGTATTTAACATCTTTGATATTTATCTATTTTATTAGAAAACGTTAGATATAAATCTTATCTGCCAATCCAAAGCATAAAATACCCCATAAAAGAGCCAGAGCTCCTGTAGATAGATATCCCTCTCTTGAAGACCCTTTAGTCAAACCTAATTTGTCAATTTCAAAGCCATAAAAAGATGCTCCAGAAATTATAGTCATTACAATGAACATAAAATTAAAAAAGGCCCAAGTTGCCTCCGTGCCCCTGAAAAGAATATAGAGCTGCATCAATACAGTAGCTACAATTAAACTCCCAGAAAACCTTGCAAAAAAAGCACCTGAGATATCTATTTCATACTTCTCAAGGAATTGTTTAGTTTTAAATAAACAATTATATCCATAAAAAATATTCATTGCTAAAACAATTAAAAAAATTACTAAATAAAAAATACCATTAAAATTTTCGACCATACTATATCCTCCGTGAATCAGTTCTTCTCTTATTATACTTAAATTTAATCTTGAATTACTATGTTTTTATGACATCACTAATATCTTTAGTAATATGATTGAATTAGATATCTTTTCGGACACTATTTGTCCTTGGTGCTATATTGGAAAAAAAAGACTAGATAAAGCTATTGAAAAAAATAATCATTTAAAATTCAAACAAACATGGAGACCCTTCCAATTAAATCCAGGAATGGCTCCTGATGGTATGGATAGACAGGAGTATTTAGTTTCTAAATTTGGAAGCGCCGATGCTGCTAAAACTGTTTATGATAATATTTATGAAGAGGGATTAAAAGAAGGTATAGACTTTAATTTCGATTCTATTCCAGTCACACCCAATTCTTTTAATTCCCATCGACTCTTAGCCTTAGCTTATGTGAAAAATATGCAAATCAAAGTCCTTGATGATTTATTTGAGTCATATTTTTTACGGGGTGAAGATATTGGAGATCCAAATGTTTTATTAAGCATCGCTGTCAATAATACTATCGATGAGGATGAACTAAAAAGCTACCTGTCCAATAAGGACAATATAGAACCCTTAGCTAATGAAGAGTTACAAGCTCGAAAAATGGGTATTAGTAGCGTACCTACTTTTATAGTTGATAAAAAAATAGTAATTAATGGAGCTCAGACTTCTGACAACTTTGATCTAATTTTCCAAAAGATTTCTAATAATATTAATTAAAAAATCCCATAGTAGTAATGTTTTTTTTGTATATATTTTTTTAACATGTCTTTGAAATTGAATGAAATATCAGAATTTTTAAGTTTTGCTAAAAAACTCGTAGGTCTTTCCGAACAAATCATCAAAAAAAATTCACCTCAAAAGTTAAAAATAAATTTTAAATATGATAAATCCCCTGTTACTAAAATAGATACAGCAATAGAAAAAAAATTAAGATCTCTTATTCAAAAAAAATATCCAGATCATGGAATCTATGGAGAAGAGTTTGCGAATAAGAAATTAGACTCATCTTATGTTTGGGTTATCGATCCCATAGATGGAACAAAAAATTTCATTAATGGGAATGGTAGTTATGGAACTCTCATTTCTTTATGTAAAGATGGATACCCTGTATTCGGAATTATTAATAGCCCGGATATTAAAAAAAGGTGGATTGGGATAAAAGATAATGGCGCCTATTGCAATGGAGTAAAAATAAAAAAATCTTCTCTAGACCTCCCTCTCAAAGATCTTTTTTTTAGCACTTCTGGAATGACTGCATTTAAATCAATTAATAAAAATAGAAAATATAATGCCTTAGCAAAAAAGACTAGGTATGTCTCCTTAGGAGGAGATTGCGTTCAATATGGCCTTCTTGCTGAGAAAAGAATTCCTCTTGTTGTTGAGTCTTTTCTAAAACCCTTCGATTACCTTCCTTTAATTAATATTATCGAGGAATCTGGGGGAATTATTACAGACTGGAAAGGTAATCCTTTAAATTTTAAATCTGATGGTGATGTTGTCGCCTGTGTTTCCAAAAAGGCACATAAGCAGTTTTTGAAGATTTAATACTTACCCTCAATACAATTTCCAATAAGCTTTTCAAATTTATTTTCATCCATTTCTAGAGGGTTACCTCCAGTGCTTGGATCCTCTTGAGCTAAGGGAGCCAACTTAACTTCATCCCCTATATTTACACCCATGTCTTTTAAAGTTTCAGGGATTTCCATTTCTTTTTTTAGATCAATAATCCAATTTACAATACCTTCAAAACCATTTGGAATATTTAAAAATTTAGCTAAACGATCAAATTTTTTCTCAATCGTCTCCCTATTAAAGTTCAGAACAAAAGGCATCACAGTTCCATTAGTTGTGCCATGATGAGTGTGATAGAGCGAATTTACAGGATGCGTAATGGAATGAATTGCCCCTAATCCTTTTTGAAAAGCAGCTGCGCCCATCATTGAAGCAACCAACATATGTGCCCGAGCCTCAACATTTGTTCCATTATGATAAACTTCTTGAATATTTTCCTTAACTAACCTCAGGCCCTCCACCGCTGTGCCTTCTGCCATAGGATGATAAAAGGGTGAGGAATAAGCTTCAATACAATGGGCTAGAGCGTCCATACCCGTTCCAGCAGTTATTCCCTTAGGAAGATTGATAGTTAACGAGGGATCTAAAATAGCAATTTGTGGAAGCATCTTAGGATGGAAAATAATTTTCTTTTTATGAGTTTCTTCATTTAAAAAAACACCCGCTCGTCCTACTTCCGATCCAGTTCCAGCTGTTGTTGGAATTGCAATTATGGGCTTAATCAATGAAGAGTCAGCTCTTGTCCACCAATCACCAATATCCTCAAAATCCCATAAAGGTCTTGATTGATGGGCAAGAAAAGCGATACCTTTTCCAGCGTCCATCCCCGACCCTCCTCCAATAGCAATCACACCATCATGCTTTCCCTCAAGGAAAACTTGAACGCCATTAATTACATTTGATCCAGTGGGGTTTCCTTGAACATCAGAGTAAACTGCAGTTTTTGAAGTTAAATCACTATTAATTTGATCAATGATAGGTGTTTGTAGTAATCCCGGATCAGTGACAATTAAAGGGTTTTTGATGTCAAGACTATTACAAGCCTCTTGAATTTGTTTTGCTCTATCAATTCCAAACCAAATATTGGTTGGATAATTCCAGTTCATATTTTGCATGATTTCTCCTTATTTATCCTCTCTCGAAATAACGACGATGTTCCCAATCATTGACAGATTTATCATATTCAGACTGCTCCCATTCAGCAGCATGAATATAATGCTCAAGGACATCAGGTTGGAAAATTTGATTAAGTAATTTTGATTTTTTTGCTAAATCGATAGCTTCTCGTAAAGTTCCTGGGACATTCTTGGCTTTTTTATTTTGATATATATTACCTGATAAAGGCTCTTCAAGTTCAAGTTTATTTTCAATACCATATAAGCCTGCTTGAATAAGACCAGCGAAAGCAAGATAAGGATTAACGTCAGCTCCAGGTACGCGACATTCAATTCTAATTGACCCCCCATGACCAGCGAGACGAAATCCAGCAGTACGATTATCAATACCCCAAGCGGCAGTTGTGGGAGCAAAAGACCCCTCTTGAAAGCGTTTATAAGAGTTCACATTTGGTGCCAAAAATATAGATAGATCTCTTAAAAATAAAATTTGTCCAGCGACATAGCTTTTAAAGATCTTTGACATTCCAAACTTATCTTTAGGATCAGCAAAAATATTTTTTTTGGTTTTTATATCAAATAAAGAATTATGAATATGGCATGAACTACCACAGACATCTTTATTATACTTAGCCATAAAACTAGCAGCACGATTGTGCTTATAGGCAATTTCTTTTGCAGCATTCTTAATCAAAATATGATTGTCTGCCATATTTAAAGCGTCTGTAAAAACAACATTAATTTCTTGCTGACCAGGAGAGGCCTCCCCTTTTGTGCACTCCACATATATTCCAGACTCTAATAAACTATTTCTTAATTCTTGATTAAATGGTTCCTCTTTGGAGGTTTGAAAAATCATATAGTCTTCAATATACCAAGAAGTCTCTTTTAAATTTTTGTAATGATTAGCGTGTATTTCTTCATAGGTTTGTTTAAATAAAAAAAATTCTAACTCTGAACCGAGCATAGGTTCAAAACCCATGCTATTAGCTTTTTTAATTGCCTCTCTTAAAATTTGTCGAGTTGAATGGGCAACTGGCGTTTTGCCATCATGCTCAAAAGCATCCCCTAAAACTATAGCGGTATTCTCTAACCAAGGTAAAACCTTCAAAGTATTCTGGTCAGGTTTTACAGTCATGTCCCCATAGCCCGTCTCCCATGAAGAAGATTTGAAACCAGGTACCGTATACATATCCATATCTACGGTATAGAGATAATTGCAAAAATGTGTTTCTTTGTGTACGTAGTCTAGAAATGCCCTACCTGTAACCCTTTTACCAACTAGTCTTCCTTGCATATCAGAGAGAGAAACAAGAATGGTATCGATTTCTTTAGATTTAATTTTTTTTTCTAATTCTTTAAAAGTAATGCCCATGTTTTAAATTTGAAATTTTTTAGATTAGTTTCTTCACCCTACTAATAAATAATAGGGTGAAGAAAAAAATAATTATCTATACGGATATCCAGCTTTTTCCATTGTGTCAGCATAAAGCTTAAATGCTTCCACAACTTTACCACTTCTTGGAGAAGAGGCTGCTACATCATCCCAGAACTTACCAGCATCATTTACAACGCCTGCCCATTCATCAGTAGGAAGACTTGTTAATTCCATCTTCTTACCGTTGACACGAAGATCAGCTTCTCCACCCCAATACCATACTTGTCTGTAGTAATGAGATTGATCAATAGACATTTTAAATAATTCCTGCAGTTTTGGTGATAGTTTGTTCCAGCTTTCAGAATTAGCAAAGTAAGAACCAAACCAAGCACCTGTTACTGAGTTTGTAAGAGCATAGTTACAAATATCAGCCCAACCAACTTCATAGGCTTCTGTAAATCCACACCAGCAAACACCATCTAGTTCGCCAGTTTGCATTGCTACTTCAACATCGTCCCAAGGAACAGTAACTGGAATTAGACCATATTGTGCTAAGAAACGCCCTGCTGTAGGGACACCAAAAACTCTTAATCCCTTCATGTCAGAAAGTTTTTCAATTTTCTTATTAACAGTGAATAAGTGACATGGATCCCATGCACTTGTGCTTAGCCATGTTACATTGTCTACTTCACCGTATGCTTCAGCCCAAATCTTATCCAAGCCGTAGTATCTAAACATCGCTGGAACATCGAGACTATATCTTGTTGCAAAGGGGAAATATCCACCAAAAACCGAAATATCTACAGGCGATCCCATAGTAGCATCGTCACTTTGAACGGCATCAATGGTACCAGCCTGCATAGCTCTAAATAGCTCATCAGTAGGGACTAATTGATCTGCATAAAAAAGTTCGATTTCCATTTCACCATGAGCTGCTTTATTAAAAGCTTCAATTTGTGGAAGGACAACGTGAGCACCCAACGGAGCACCAGAGTAAGTTTGTAATCTCCATTTAATTGGATTAGTTGCTGCGTACACATACGGTGCTTTTGCTGCTGTTGCACCGATAGCTGCCGCTGAAACTAAACCTGCTTTTTTTAAAAATCCCCTTCTAGAAGATGAGGGAGTTTTGATTTTATTTTTTGTCGACATAAGATTCCTCCAATGCATATATTATATGCTTAAATTGTGTGGTTTTTAAATGTAAAATTTAGTTTAACCCAATATAGTTGTGGGTAGCCATAAAGCAATCTGCGGAAACATCATCATAATAACAAGACCGAATAACATGACTAAAACAAACGGTATAATTGACCTATATATATCGATTAAAGTTATTTCCTTAGGCGCCATCGCTCTCATTAAAAATAGATTATAACCAAATGGCGGAGTCATGTATGCGATTTGACAAGTAATAGTATATAAAACGCCATACCAAATTGGATCAAATCCTAAAGCTATAATTAAAGGAACATAAAGAGGTGCAACAATCACTAACATCGCGGTATCATCCAAAAACATACCCATTAGAATGTAAGATAACTGCATCATAATCAAAACTCCCCATGGACTTAAGTTCCATCTTTCAATAAATAATGACTCAATTGCTTTAGTTGCACCTATGCCATCAAATACAGCACCAAAAGAAAGAGCTGCTAAAATTATCCACATAAACATACAAGAAACACCTAATGTTTTTTTACAAACATCCTCGATGACTTTTAAATTTAATCTGCCTTTAAACCACGCAGCAATAGTTGCAGCTAAGGCGCCCACAGCAGAACACTCTACAAGACTTGCAATACCCATAATAAATAATCCTGTCATAACAAAAAAAATTGCAAAAGGTGTAATGCCGGCTCTTAGTAATTTAATTTTTTCTATAACTGGCATCTTTCTTTCTTTTTCAGGTAAGATCGGTCCTAATTCAGGTTGTAGTTTGCATCTTATATAAATGTATAAAATAAAAAGAGTGGCCATGATCAAGCCTGGTATAAGCCCTGCTAACCACAGCTTACTTACTGGCTGTCTTGCTATCATGCCATATAAAACTAAAACAACACTAGGTGGTATTAAAATACCCAATGAACTACCAGCCTGGACTACCCCACTTATCATCCGTTTATCGTAATTTCGTTTTAACATCTCAGGCAATGCTATTGTTGCACCCACAGCCATTCCAGCAACGCTCAAACCATTCATGGCAGAAATGGCTACCATCATAAACATGGTTCCTATAGCCAATCCACCTCGCGTTCCCCCAAAATAAACGTGGAACATTTTATAAAGATCATTAGCTATGCCTGACTCGGATATCATGTATCCCATGTAAATAAATAAAGGAAGAGTGAGCATAGGATACCACTTAAATAATTTCCAAGATGCAGTGAATGGCATCTCCACAGCTCCATTACCCCACAGTAGTAATGCTGCAGCTGCAGCTACAAATCCAATAGCCCCAAAAACTCTTTGGCCAGTCAACAGCATTAAAACCATCGTAAAAAACATTAAAATTGCAATTGCCTCGTAACTAAAATATTCAGCCAACATTAAATTTTTATTCCTTTAACTTTTGCATAGTCTTTGAAGACCATTGAAATAGTCTGAAGTATCATCAAAAAAATACCTAAAAACATAATACTACTGATTGGCCACACATAAGGTCTCCAAGCAGAGAAAAGTGTTTTTTTTGTTTCTAAGGTATAGACGAGACTGTTGTATGAGCCGATAAGCAAAACAACTAGATAAAAAATAAGAAATATACTTGTAAAAAGATCCATTCTAGCTTTGTTCTTTTCAGAAAAATTTCCATATACCAAATCCATACGAACATGTTGATGTTCTTTCATAGAATAGGCACCTCCCATGAGATAATATCCAGTCATTATAAACTGAGCCATCTCAATAATCCAAAGCAATGGGAAATTAATAATATTTCTTGTAACAAATGATAAGACTAGAATGCCCATCATCGCAAAAACGGTGTACATCGTAATACGCCCTATAACGTCTGTAATTTTATCTATAACTTTTATATATAAAAGAAACGCTAAAGGCATTATTGCAAAGCTAACATAATACTATTTAAAGTCTAACGCGATTTCCTAACCAACATTTCTTAAATGAAAACTTTGCGGTCTAGTAAATTGATCAAATGCAAGAGTTGATAGCGAACAACCAACACCAGTATCTTTGACGCCTGTCCAAGCTAAAGCAGGATCTAAATAATCACATCTATTCATAAAAAAAGTTCCTGTCTCAACATTTTTTCCAAAATCTTTAGCAAAATCTAAATCTTTAGTCCATATAGATGCAGTTAATCCATAAGGGCTGTCATTCATTAATTTTTGAGCCTCATCTGAATTTTGAACGGGCATTATTCCAACTGTGGGACCAAATGTTTCTTCCATCATAAATCTCATCGAGTGGTCAACATTGATCATTACTTGAGGTGCAATGTAACAGTTATCTTCTTTTGCTATGGAGAACTTACTCTCATCAATTAGTCTCTGTGCGCCTTGTTTTTCAGCTTCGCTCATTTGGGCTCTAATAAAATTTGCAGCAGACATTCTGACAACAGGGCCAAGATTAGTATCCTCTAAGGAAGGATCGCCTAATCTGTATTGCTCCGTTATAGCTTTAAAACCATCTATAAAGTCTTGGTATATAGATTGATCTACATAAATTCTCTCAATACCACAACAAGACTGTCCTGAGTTAAACAAAGCACCATCAACAAGATTTTCAACTGCATGATTCACATCAGCATCAGATTTCACATAAGCTGGATCTTTTCCACCAAGCTCTAATCCCACATTAATAAATCTTGTTCCAATATATTTCTTAACTTCTTGACCACCTCGGACAGATCCTGTGAAGACAACATGAGCCACTCTCGGATCAGAAATAATTTTTTCACAAACCTCATGGTTCGTGTGAACAAATTGAAAGACGCCCTTTGGAAGACCTGTGCCTTCAAAGGCTTGGCTTATTATCTCTGCACATCTTGGGGTTTGTGATGAATGTTTAAGAACAAGCGTATTCCCAGATAATAATGCAGGAACAATAGTATTTGTTGCAGTAATGACAGGATAATTCCATGGAGCCATAACAAAAATAACGCCTAGAGGTGATTTATAGATATAGTTATCAAATTCATCATTCTTTCTAGCTGGAATATTTTCGAGAGATGTTTTTGCAATATTAACCATATGGCGAGAGCGCTCTTCAAAACCTCGTAGTTCATTACCACATTGAGAAATTGGTCTTCCAATTTGCCAACATATTTCTTTAGAGATATCTTCTTTAAGTGCTAATAAATTATCAATAAATTTATTGATGATTATAATTCGCTCATCAATTGAAGTATTTTTCCATTCAATAAAACTACTTTTTGCATTATCTAAAATTTCATTAATCTCATTCTCAGATGCAAGAGGCCTCTCTAAGTAAACACTGTTATCAATAGGTGTAATCGTTTTTTGTATCGCCATACATTCCCCCGTTTAAATTAAAAATATAATGAAAAGTTGAGTGTTAAAAGTCAATGAGTTTCTTTCAAATGATCTATTTACAACAGAAATAAATTATTTAAGTTTTTTCCTATGCATTTAAACTTGAAAGGTAAAACAGCTGTTGTAACTGGCGCAGCTGGCGGTATGGGATTGGCAACAATTTCATTATTGCTTAAATACAATATTCACATTCTTGCACTCGATATCCAAAAGCCTAATAACAAGATTTTTCAAAATAAAAAAATTACATATCATGAAATCAATCTAACCGATCAAACAAAGCTCAATGAAATAGTAAAGAATTTTGTTAAAAAACATAAACGCATTGATTACTTAGTAAATACAACAGGTGTTTTATGGTTTGGGAAAGACGTTTCCGCAGTTGATCTAGATCTAGAGATATGGGACTCAGTTTTTGATATTAATTTAAAAACGATGGTCTTATTATCGAAGGCAATTATTCCTGTTATGAAAAAAAATAAATTTGGATCCATGGTGCATATCTCATCCGTTGATGCGCTTTCAGGTGATGACAAACCTCAAGATGCGTATGGAGCCTCAAAGGCTGCAATGATTAGGCTTTCTAAATCCTTAGCTATTCAATTTGGTCCATATAACATTAGAAGTAATTGTATTCTCCCAGGGGCTGTTGAAACACCCATGCAAAATCGATGGAAAAAAATTCCTAATGCAAAAAAAAACTTAAAAGATTTTATGCCCATGAAAAAGATCATCCAGCCTAAAGGCATAGCGGAGGGAATTATTTTTTTACTTAGCGATCAAAGTGAATTTATAACTGGTACAGAATTAATTATTGATGGGGGCTTAACTGCAAGACCTTAAAAAAAATTAATCATGATTAACTTCGATCTCTTTTCCAATAATCTAAATCTCTATGGCACTATGTTTTTCGCTTGTACTATTTATATTACCTTAGTTATTGCAAGGTATGCGACTCTTGCAAAATTGATCAGAGACTCAAGAGCAAATATTGAAAATGATAAATTAAAATTCAATAATCAAGATGAGTACTCTTTTCATATATCACACTATGAAAAAAGACTTAGATTATTAAGGTATACTTTATACCTCTCTCTTTTTGGGGGAATAGCTTTATGTTTAAGTTTATTATTTTTGCTTACAAAATTAGCATTCATTTCAGCTTTATTTTTTGGACTATATTTAATATTAGTGCTAATTGCTTTGATAACTTTAGTTTATGAATTAGCTGTCTCTTTTGAAGCTTTGACTGAGCATCTTGAAATAATGAGAAGTTGGAAAGATAAGTTTTGACTATAAATGTGCGGCTTAATAAAAACCGCACAGAAATAAAACATCTTATCTATTCATCTTGGCAATAACTTCGCCAGGAAATGCAAATGCTATCTGATATTTGTACATGGTTTCTTGAAATTCTTGAAGATTATCCCAGCCCTGAGAATTTTCACCATGCATTTGAAGGCCAGTAGGTGTTTGATAATGTTCACTTAGAAAATAAAAAACATTACCTGTAAGTCCTTTTGATGGATCAGTCATATCAACAACTTCAAACCCTTTGACGATGGAGTAAGAGTTCAATCTATTTTCTCCAGACAATGAGTGGTCATCATGCATAAATTGGTGGTGGCTTTGTAAAAGAGCTTCAACTCTTGCTGCATCCTCTTGAGGAACCTTCAAAGTAACTGCAAATGAATTAGCTTGCATATGTCCATCTGCTAATAACAAAGATGAGAATAGAGATAATAATAATATAATTAATAATTTTTTCATAAATTTCCTTTCATTGAAAAATTCGTATTAAAAGAGATTAAAAAATTATCTATTATTTTTATTCATGAAAGTGTTTTTATTGCATACCTTATAAATATTGAAAAGTGAGATTAATATGAAATGGATTACAAAAGGTTAAATAAAGAATAATTAGGAAGTTAGGTTTTACTGGTATTAAATCTTGAAAAGAAATTTTGTGCTAGGGTTTGAATCATACTGAGTTGTTTTAATCGAGAAACACCATCTACAATTCCATCAACTGATTTACTAATAAAATTTTTAGTTCCAATACCTTTGTTAGATTTATCATTTAACCAATAAATTAAAGTAGATAGGTAAATAATAGACAAAAGCCCTCTTTTGGAATAATAGCTAAAATCATTGGACTTATCACCAGCTAGTTTCCAAATAAAATCACTATTTTCATGAAGCATTTTAGAAGACATAAAAATATTGCCCGGTCGAAGCAGAAATTTTAACATTTCAGGTAAGGCTTTTTTTAAGTACTGATTGCTATCAAATTTTAACTCTAAAATTGTTTTAATTTTATCTCTTGTTTTTAATCGAGAGTTATTGAATGAATTATAATTTTTCTCTACTAAGGAGTTATTTTGAGCAATTAAGAATTTCAAAACGTCATATTCAAAAGAAGGAAACATCAGGGCTAAGTTAGGTGTCGAAATACGTTGTTTTTTGGCACAATGTAGAAGCGTATCTCTTGACCATCCATATTTAGGAACCTGTTCTATAAAAAGGTTACTTAATTTTTCTTGCTTTGATTTCATATTTATATATAACTTACGCCTTTATGAGGTTACTAGATTGGCTATAGAAGTACAAGTTAGAGATAATAACGTAGAAGCTGCGATTCGCGTACTAAAGAAAAAGCTTTTAAGAGAAGGTATTTTCAAAGAATTAAAACTTAGAAAAAACTATGAGAAACCTTCTGAAAGAAAGCTTCGTGAAAAAGCCGAATCAATCAAAAGGTTCAAAAAGCTTATGCGTAAAAAAAAGTACGATTAATTCTCTAATCCTTTAATAATATCTTCACACACTTTTTTGGCATCACCAAAAAGCATTAAAGTATTATCACGGAAGAATAATTCGTTTTGAACTCCTGCATAACCGCTGGCCATACCACGCTTTACAAAGAAAACCTGACCCGCATTTTCAACATCTAAAATAGGCATACCATAAATAGCACTAGTCTTATCTGTCTTTGCCGCTGGATTAGTTACATCATTTGCACCAATAACAAAGGCAACATCGGTTTCTGAAAAATCTCTGTTAATCTCATCAAGTTCTAAAACTTCATCATAAGGAACATTAGCCTCAGCAAGAAGAACGTTCATGTGTCCAGGCATTCTTCCAGCAACTGGGTGAATTGCATATCGTACTTGTGCACCTGACGCTTTTAATAAATCTCCCATTTCTCTTAAAGCATGCTGAGCTTGGGCGACTGCCATTCCATAACCAGGAACGATAATAATAGTTTTACTATTTTTCATCATAAAAGCTGCATCTGCTGCGTTACCTTGTTTAGCTTGACGATCATCTTTTACTCCGCCATCTGAGCTTGCTGCCTGCTCACCACCAAAGCCACCTAGTAAAACATTTAAGAACGATCTATTCATTCCTTTACACATGATATAACTCAAAATAGCACCAGATGATCCCACTAGCGCTCCCGTAATAATCAAAAGATTATTTGATAAAGTAAATCCTATACCCGCTGCTGCCCAACCGGAATACGAATTTAACATTGAGACGATGACAGGCATATCTGCGCCACCAATTGGCACAATTAATAAAACACCGATAAGAAATGAAGCTGCAACTATTAGCCAGAAATACTGAGGGTTTTGATCGATACAAAACTTAGCAATTAAACCAATAATAGCTAATCCCAATAAAAGATTTAAAAAATGCTGACCTTTAAATACTAAGGGATTGCCCGAGACGAAGCCCTGTAATTTTCCAAAGGCTATAATAGAGCCTGTAAATGTAACAGCACCTATGGCAGTACCGATAGTCATTTCAATAAGACTTCCTAAAGGAATATTACCTTCCGTTCCAATGTTAAATGCACTTGGATTATAAAAAGCAGAAGCTGCAACAAAGACTGCTGCAAGACCAACTAGACTATGAAATGCTGCAACCAGTTGAGGAAGAGATGTCATTTGTATTCGGGTAGCGATAATACTTCCAATTAAACCACCAGTAACAAAAGCTATTCCTATTTCCTTATAGCTTAATACACCAGGGTTAGCGACAGTAGTAACTATAGCTATTGTCATTCCGATAATACCATAAAAGTTACCACGTCGAGCTGTAGTTGGATGCGAGAGTCCTCTTAGGGACATAATAAATAAAACTGAAGATACTAAATAAGCAACTGTAGATAAATTTGACATATGAATAACTCCTACTATTAACTTTTCTTTTTGAACATTGACAACATTCTGTTAGTTACAACAAATCCGCCAAAGATATTAACTGAGGCTAATCCCACCGCGAATAAACCAAAGTATTTTGAAATGGTGCTATCAATTGGACCTGCAGCTAAAAGAGCCCCCACAATAATTACTGATGAAATAGCATTTGTTACACCCATTAACGGGCTATGAAGAGCTGGTGTTACTGACCATACAACGTAATACCCCACAAAACAGGCAAGAACCAAAACAGTGATACCAAAAATGAGAAAGTCACTATGACCTCCGGAAGTTTCTACGACAGTAGAAGCTAGTTGATTGGCCTGATCAGCTAGTGCTTGGGCCTTATAAGATAAATTTTCTAATTGGTTTGAAATTTCTGACATAATCTCTCCTTTACTTGATTAAGTTTTTTCCTGCTGAGCAAATCAAAGTAGCTTTGATAATTTCATCATTTTTGTTAATAACTGATTTCTTTTTATCTTCAAAATTCATTAATTTTAAAAAGTTTGAGACATTTTTGGCAAATAGACTGGAGGCATTGTTAGCGACTCTACCTGGTACATTGGCATGTCCTACAATTTTTAAACCATTTTTAGAAACTACTTTACCTAACTGACTGTATTCACAGTTGCCACCTGACTCTACGGCTAGATCTATAATGACAGAGCCCTGTTTCATGTTATCTAACATATCTTTTTTCAATATGAGAGGGGCTTTTCTTCCGGGGATTTGAGCCGTACAAATGACAATATCCATCTCTTTTAAAGTTTCAGCCAATAATGCTTCTTGTTTTTTTTGGTATTCAGCGCTCATTTCTTTTGCATAACCACCTTTGGTCTCAGCATTCTTAGACTCTTCATCTTCGACCATTACAAACTTACCACCAAGACTCTCGACCTGTTCCTTAGAGGCAATTCTAACATCAGTAGCATATACAATAGCACCGAGTCTTTTTGCAGTAGCAATTGCCTGGAGGCCAGCTACTCCTGCTCCAATAACTAAGACGTTAGCAGGTGTTACTTTTCCAGCAGCAGTCATAAATAAAGGAAGGACTCTATTGAATTCCTGAGCAGCGTCAATTACTGCATGGTATCCGGCTAAGTTTGCTTGAGAAGATAAAATATCCATATCCTGAGCTCTTGTTATTCTTGGAACCCTCTCTAAAGAAAAGGCAGAAACTTTTTTGGAATTAAAAACCTTAATTGAGTCAATTTCATTTTGAATATTAAGCTGCGATATAACCATTGAACTGGTTTTCAGTTGTTTTGCTTCGTCGGGAGAAGGGCAATTAATTTTTAATAAGATATCGACTGATTTTAAAATATCTTTAGCAGAAGACATAGAGGCACCCGCTTCTTTATATAGTTTATCAGAAAAACCTGATTGCAAACCTGCATTTTTTTCAACCAAAACCTGGTGGCCTGATTTGACATAATTTTTTACTTCTTCTGGGGAGATGGAAACTCTATTTTCAAATTTCTTTTTTTCTTTAATTGTACCAATTATCATATTTCTATTCCTTATTCGTGGTATATTGTATACCAGAGTTATTTCTTAATCGTTAATTAAAACAAGTATGATTTTTAAACGTTTTATAGTGTAATTAGGATTAAAATCCAGCAGATTTAAGAGCTTTTTTTTGATTATTATCAACATTTTTTAATGAAAAATCATTAATTAACTCATGAAACAGCTGATACCAGTTAATTTCAGCCTTTAAATGAATAAATATAGATCCGAGCCCTACTGCCGCTCTATCCATAAAAACAAATTCTCTTGGGGGCTTCACCCCACCATATTGTTTTAATTCTTTATGGACTTCCCCTGCAATTTTAGCTCCATAAATTCCACTATCGGAGTCCTGAATGCGTCTTACTTCATCTTTTAAAATCGGGTCATATAAAAATAGTGCCCATTTATTGAGTACGTTCATTAATTTATCATCGATATCTTTGAAGCCCCAAGCTTCATAGGCCATTTTAATTTTTTTATTATCGTTCTCTTTGAGGGCAAAATAGAGATCAATTACACCTTTGACAAATTTTGCAGGGAATATTCGAACACATCCATAGTCAAAGAGATTAATATTATTATCTTTGTCTACTGAGTAATTACCGAGGTGTGGATCTCCGTGAATAATTCCATATTTATAAAATGGGTAATACCATGCCATGAATAATTTCTTTGCTAGTTCGTTTCTTAATTTTTGGGGTGCTTTCTTGTATTCAATTAATTTTTTTCCCTGAAGGAACTCCATGACTAAAAGCCTATTAGTGGAAATTTTTTCGTAAACTCTAGGAATTCGTATATAAGAGTTATTCTCATGAATCTTTCTAAAAACTTTAAGGTGCTGATATTCTAATCTATAATCTAATTCTTCCTTAAGCCTCGCCTCAATTTCTTTATAAATTTCTCTAATTTGTATAGACTTGTTATAACTTGAGTAAATTTTAAAAATTATTTTAAGTTGACCCAGGTCAGCTTCGACCGCTGATGACATATCAGGATATTGTAACTTACAAGCAACTTTATCTTTATTTTGTAATGTTGCTTTATGGACTTGGCCAAGAGATGCAGCGAAGCTTGCCTCCTTGTCAAATTGAGAAAAGTTATCCTCCCAATTATCTCCCAATTCAGCCTTCATTCTTCTTCTAACAAAAACCCATGACATTGGAGGGGCGTTCGATTGAAGTTCTGATAATTTTTGTGCGTACTCTGGGGGTAATAAATCAGGAATAGTTGCACTTAATTGTGCTACTTTCATAAGTGGTCCTTTAAGATTGCCAAGTATTTCTGTTATTTGAGCAGCATATTTTTGATCGCTTAAATCAAAATTTAAATATTTTTTTCCTGCAAATTTAGTAGCAAGAGACGTCAGTGAGGTTGTAACTTGAGAATAGCGTTTAACTCTTGAGACAAAATTATTATCTTCTTTCATAAAAAATTATAAAGATTTCTCAAATTCATCAATTAAACCAGAGATCATTGATAGGCCTTTTTGCCAACTTTGTTGGTTAGTTAAATCTACATTAAATGGCTTTAGCACTTCACTATAATGCTTGGACCCTCCACTTTTTAATAAGTCAATATAGTGATCTTTAAAGTTAGGGAGCCCCTCATCATATAATTGAATAAGAATATTTACTAAACAATCACCAAAAGCATAGGCATAGACATAAAAAGGAGTATGAATGAAGTGTGGAATATAGGTCCAAAAATTTTTATATCCTTCTGACAATTTAATATGTGGGCCAAGACTTTCAGATTGAGTGGTCATCCAAAAATCAGATATTTGATCAGCTGAAAGCTCAATATTTTTTCTTTCATTGTGAACTAATTTTTCAAATTCAAAAAATGAAATTTGTCTAACCACAGTATTAATCATATCTTCAATTTTTGATGCTAATAAAAATTTTCTTGTTTCTGTGTCACTTTCATCAAGAAGCGTTCTAAATGTCATCATCTCTCCAAAAACACTAGCTGTTTCTGCTAGAGTTAGAGGTGTGCTAGAAAGCAATAAACCTTGCTTAGAGGATAAATATTGATGGCAACCATGACCTAGTTCATGAGCTAGGGTCATTACATCACGAGTTTTTCCATGAAAGTTGGTTAAAATATATGGGTGTATAGATGGAATTGTTGAAGCAGCAAACGCACCAGGTGATTTTCCTGATTTTAATTCTGCATCAATCCAATTATTTTGAAAAAAAAGTAAAATAATGTCTTTAAAGCTTTGATCAAAATTTGCATACGATCTGAGAACTATATCTTTGGCCTCTTCCCACAGAATTTTTTTTCTTGGAGAGTTTGGATAAGGTGCATTTCGATCCCAATAGTCAAGTTGCTGTTTGTTAAATAATTTTGATTTAATTTCATAATATCTATGAGAAATGTTTTTATAATTAGATGTTACGCTTTTAGAGAGTGCATCTACCACCTCACCCTCAACATTATTAGCAAGATTACGGGACTCAACTGGGGAAGAATAGTTTCTCCATTTGTCATTTGTTATTTTATCTTTTGCTAATGTATTTGTTATAAAAGTAAATGTTTTAACATTAGATTGAAAAACATTCTCAATGCTTAGTGCTGCTTTTTTTCTGATATCTTCGTCATGATCAGATAATAAATTTAGAGCGTCAGAACTGTTATGCTCTTTGCCATTAATTTCAAATTTCAAATCATTGATGTGTTCTTCAAAAAACCTAACCCATGAAGAATTAGATGTAAGATTTTTATCTAAAAATATTTTCTCACTTTTTTGATCTAATTGATGGTCTTTAAAACGACGTAAATTCTCCAACCAATTTTTATATTTTCCTGAACCAAGTTTTAAGACTTCAAAATCAGCATCGGAACTTGAGTTAATTTCATTTGTAAAAAAAATTAGATCTGAGGATATCTCAGTCAGCTTTTCATTAATGCCTTGATAGAATTGAACAGTTTTTTGATCATTCATATTTGTTGCATAAATGAGAAAGGCATAATTGCCAAGTTTATCTCCAAGCTCGTTACCATCTTCGTACACTTGGATAATTTTTTCAAAATCTGAAGCGTGACTTAAAAGTCTATCTTTATACTTTTCACTAAAATTTATTGTAAATTGTTTGAAAAGTTCTAAATCTTTATCGATCTGCTTATCCTCAATAGATAAATAGAAATCTTTTAAATTCCAATTAGGTAACACTTCAGTCATTATTATTTTTCATTAAATTTATTTAGTTGATCTTTCGTGGCTTCAGTTTGATATTTTTCTTTCCATTCTGAATAAGGTATTCCATATATTATTTTTCTTGATTCCTCGTAGTCTAGATCATATTCCATTTCATTTGCATATTTTGTATACCACTTTGATAGACAGTTTCGACAAAAACCACTTAAATTCATTAAATCAATATTTTGAACATCCGTTCTTTCTCTTAAATGTTGTATTAAATGATCTAAAACTTTTGCTTTGATCAATGTTTCATTTTCTTTAGATATATTACTCATGGTATTTTACTAATATCATGATATTTATTTATTTCTAAATGAATCAAATGAAATTAAGAAATAGAAAAGCAAAAATTGTTGCCACACTCGGTCCAGCTTGTGAAACAGAAAAAGATATTGAAAAACTATTCCTAGCAGGTGTTGATGTTTTCCGACTAAATTTTAGTCACGGAGAGCACAAAGATCATGAAAATAAGGTCAAAATTGTCAGAAAAATAGAAAAAAAATATAATAGATACATTTGTATCTTAGGCGACTTACAAGGCCCTAAGTTCAGGGTAGGAAAATTTACAAATATCAAAGAACAATTAAAAACAAATCAGGAATTTACATTCGATCAAAATAAAATAGATGGAAGCAGTAAAAGAGTCTACCTTCCGCATAAAGAGATTTTTAAATCTATCTCAGTAGGTCAAAGACTTTTAGTGAATGATGGTAAAGTTCGCCTGAAGGTTAAATCTAAAACATCATCATCAATAAAATGTATTGTGACTGCTGGTGGGGAAATTTCCAATAACAAAGGTTTGAATATTCCAGATACTAAACTGGATTTAAAAATAATAACCCCTAAAGATAAAAAAGATTTACAATTAGCAATAAAGTTGGATGTAGATTGGATTGCCCTTTCTTTTATTCAAACAACCAAGGATCTTTTGACTGCTAAAAAGCTCATACCTACTAAATTTAAAGTTATGGTTAAGGTCGAAAAACCCTCTGCAATGGATGAGATTGAATCTATCACTGAAAATTGTGACGGTATTATGGTGGCGAGAGGTGATCTTGGTGTTGAGACTAACCCTGAAGACGTCCCTATTCATCAAAGAACTATGGTTGCCGCATGTCGTAAATTTGGAAAACCATGCATTGTAGCAACGCAAATGCTGGAGAGTATGATTGACTCTCCTACACCAACTCGTGCAGAAGCATCAGATGTTGCGACAGCTGTTTTTCAGGGAGTTGACGCTGTCATGCTATCAGCAGAGTCCGCTGCTGGGAACTATCCCAAAGAATCAGTTGAGATGATGGATAAAATAATTAAGCGCGTTGAAAGCGATCCTAAGTATCTAGCAAATATTCAAAATTATAATTTAGATCACGTTAAAACTTCAACTGAGGCCATTGCAACAGCTGCTTTAGAGGTTGCAAGTATTGCTGAATGTCAATGTATTGCTACCTTTTCTGGATCAGGTAGATCAATTTTACGTGTTGCAAGGATGAGACCAGACGTAACGCTCATAGGGTTGACGACAAACGTAAAAGTAGCAAGACAAAATGTTTTAACTTGGGGTACTTTTATGGATGTAGTAGATAAAATTTCATCCTCTACTGAAATGGTTGATAGAGCTTGTAGAGTTGCAAAAACTCGAAAGATACTCAAAAATGGTGATAAGATTATTATTACTGCTGGTGTTCCCTTTGGTAAAGTTGGTACGACAAATACCCTTCGAATAGCTAAAATTATTTCTGATAATAAATTAACTTAACCTAGAACAGGCATTCTTAATTCTTTGACAGGCGTCCTCAAGAATAGAGTCTGAAGTTGCATAAGAAATTCTAAAAAATCCTTCTAGCCCAAAAGCCGACCCTTGAACTCCTGCAACGCCAACATCCTCTAAAAGATAATCCATAAAATCGCCATCAGTATTTAGTATTTTTCCTGACTCTGTTTTTTTTCCAAGAACACCTTTGCAAGAGGCAAAAACATAGAAGGCCCCTTCCGGCGTTCTACAAGATAATCCTGGAGTTTTATTTAGATTTTTCACAACTAAATTTCTTCTTCGAAGAAAAGATTCATTGTTAGAACTTATAAAGCTCTGATCGCCGTTAAGCGCTTCTACAGAGGCCGCCATAGAAATGGAAGCAGTTGAAGAAACATTTTGTGATTGCACTTTATTCATTGCATTGATGATATTTGATGGGCCAGCTGCATAACCCACTCTCCAGCCAGTCATGCAATATGACTTTGATAGACCATTCATTGTAAGAGTTCGATCTTTTAAATCTGGACAGACTTCCGCAAAGGTATGGAATTTATGATCATCATAAACAATTTTTTCGTAGATATCATCTGAGAGAACATAAACTTGTTCATGTTTTTTTAAAATCTCACCTAATGCAATTAGTTCTTGCTTAGAATACAAAGAGCCTGTGGGATTACTTGGGCTATTAAGCATAAGCCACTTAGTTTTTTTAGTAATATTTTTTTCTAAATCTTCTGGGTTAAGTTTAAAACCGGACTCTTCTCCACATTCTACAATGACAGGGACACCATCATTAAGAATAACAATATCTGGATAGCTAACCCAATAAGGTGCAGGGATAATTACTTCATCTCCAGAATTGATAGTTGCAGAGAAAGCATTATATATTATGTGTTTTCCCCCTACTCCAACAGTAATATTAGATAGAGCATAATCGAGACCATTATCCTGTTTAAATTTTTTTTGAATTGCCTGTTGTAAATCAGGAGTCCCTTTTCCTGGGACGTATTTTGTAAAACCATCGTTTATTGCTTTGATTGCAGCATTTTTAATATGTTCTGGGGTATCAAAATCAGGCTCTCCAGCAGCTAAAACAATAATATCTTTACCTGCGCGTTTTAATTCTTGCGCTTTCATATTGGTAGCTATTGTTAAAGATGGTTTTATATTGTTTACTCTGCTTGAAATCATTTTTTTTTAACCAAGTTATCTATAAACTGATTTAAAAAAAACTACAAGTATGCCTTTTAAAATAGTAAGCGAAAATCAACCCAAAGGTGATCAACCACAAGCCATTAAAAAGCTAATCAAAGGGCTAAGCGAAAATAAAAGGAGTCAGGTATTATTAGGTGTTACTGGATCTGGTAAAACATTTACTATTGCCAATGTTATTGAAAAATATAATAGGCCAACTCTTATTATGGCGCCAAACAAAACTCTAGCAGCTCAACTATATGAGGAGTTAAAAGTTTTATTCCCAGAAAATGCAGTTGAGTACTTTGTTAGTTATTATGATTATTATCAGCCTGAGGCTTACGTCCCAAGGTCAGATACATTTATAGAAAAAGAATCCTCTATTAATGAACAGATAGATAGATTTAGACACTCAGCAACACGCTCCCTTGTAGAAAGAAATGATGTGATCATCGTTGCCAGTGTGTCTTGTATCTATGGCATTGGCGCTGTCGATTCATACTCTCAAATGACCCTTGAAATAAAAAAAGGGCAATCAATTAATTTGATGAATTTTTTACGAGAATTAGTCGACCTTCAATACAAAAGAAATAATATTGACTTTCGAAGAGGGATGTTTCGTGTTACTGGTGATAGAGTAGATATATTTCCAGCTCACTTAGAAGATATTGCTTGGAGGGTTAGTTTTTTTGGTGATGAAATAGAGGGAATTAAAGAATTTGACCCTTTAACAGGTGAGTTCATTCAAGAGTTTGATGAAGTCAAAATTTTTGCAAATAGTCATTACATCACTCCCAAGCCTCGATTAGAAAAAGCAATTAAAGAAATTAAAAATGATTTAAAAATAAGGTTAGATGACTTTGATCGAGATAAAAAACTCCTAGAGCATCAAAGATTAAAAGAAAGAACTAATTTTGATTTAGAAATGATTCAAGCAACTGGAACTTGTTCTGGGATTGAAAATTACTCTAGATATTTGAGTGGAAGAAAATCAGGGGATGCCCCACCAACTTTATATGAATTCATTCCTGAAAATGCTCTTTTAATAATAGATGAATCACATGTTACGGTTCCCCAAATTAAAGGAATGTATTTGGGAGATCGATCAAGAAAATCTACTTTATCTGATTACGGATTTCGTCTTCCCTCCTGTTTAGATAACAGACCTTTAAAGTTTGAAGAATGGGATATGATGCGACCCTCTACAATTTTTTTATCAGCTACACCCGGACCTTGGGAATTAGAGGAAGTGGACCATAAATATGTTGAACAAGTTATAAGACCAACTGGTTTAATTGATCCTGAGTGTGAAATTAGATCAACTGTAAATCAGGTTGAGGATTTAATGGGAGAAATACAAAAAACAATAGATAAAAAAAACCGAGTTTTAATTACAACATTAACAAAAAAAAATTCTGAAGATTTAACTAATTATTTAAAAGAACATAATTACAGAGTTGAGTACATGCACTCCGATGTCGATACCATTAATAGAATTAAACTCATACGGTCTCTTCGAATGGGAGAAATTGATATTATCGTAGGTATTAATTTACTTAGAGAAGGGTTAGATATACCCGAATGTGGACTTGTAGCAGTATTAGATGCCGATAAGGAAGGTTTTCTGAGGTCTAAAACTAGTCTCGTTCAAACGATTGGTCGTGCAGCTCGAAACGTTGATGGTAAGGTTATTTTATATGCTGATATTAAAACAAAAAGTATTCAAGCTGCATTAGAAGAAACAGAATATAGAAAACAAAAGCAAATCGAGTATAACAAGATAAATAAAATTACTCCTCGTTCAGTTAAAAGAAATATTGGAGAGATTATTGAAAGCATCTATGAAAAAGATACTTATACTGTAAGTTTATCTAAAACAGATGATTTGAGCCCCTCTAAGTTTGAAAAGCACTTACAAAAATTAGAAAAAAAGATGTTATCAGCTGCAGAAAATTTAGATTTTGAAAAAGCAGCAATGTATAGAGATGAAATAAGGAAAATTAAAAAAGATCAAATGGGTATCAATTGATTATTCAAAGCTTAATAGGAATAGTTGTTAGCTTAGCTATTTTGATTTGGTCATGCAACTTTGCTATCAAAAATTCAATAGCTATTGCTAGAAAATTTAAAATTAGAGATATTTTTGTTGGCATTTTCATTATTGCAATAGGTACCTCACTTCCAGAGTTTGCTGCAACGTTTCAAGCATTACAACTGAAGTCTGAAGGGATAGTGGCAGGTAATTTGGTTGGTAGTAATATTGCTAATATTTTATTAGTTGGGGGTATAATGTTATTCCCCATATCTAAATTAAAAATACACGATCAAGACAAAAGTACATTTATATTTTTTTTAGTTTTTTCGATATTTTTCTTTTTCTTAATTATTTTTGATATCGCGATTGATATAAAATTTGCAATAATTTTTATTTTTTTATTAATTATTTTTTTCTATTACGAACTTAAAAAACCAATTGATGAGGATATAACCCTCTCGGAAACGAACGATCAAGATTCTTTGCTCATAATTTTAAAAATAGTTTTTTCTTTTTTAATTTTATTTTTTAGCTCGCGATATTTTATTGAATTTGCAAAAAGTTTGACTGAAATATTTGGGGTTGCGGAAACAACAATTGGAATAACTATTGTAGCTTTTGGAACATCTTTGCCCGAAGTTATTGCAACAATTATTTCAATAATAAAGAAACAAAGTAATCTAGCTATTGGAAATATATTAGGCTCAAATATTGCTAATATATTTGGAATTACTCTTATCGCTGTATTCTTAAATAATGAAATTAATTACTTCCACTTATTAACAATAATCGATAAATGGTTATTTTTATTAACATCTTTGTTATTCTTCGTCATTGTTATGCTTAGGTTAACTGGAAAAATCTTATCAATAACGCTAATATTGTGTTACTTAACTTACTTCTCGTATTTATATATGTAAAATCAGCTATTGATGAAAAAAGTCAAAATAATCTCTATTCTAGTTTTACTACTAGTAGTAATACTAACAATATTAAGTTTTATAAAACTTCCTATTAAAACTTTAACTAATGAGAGAATTCAATCAGAAACAAGTGGTATTTTTTCTTTAAACAACTCAGATGCTCAATCTCTTTTACTCTTACCCACTCCAAAAATAGAATTACTTAATTCTTCTTTTTCAATAAATCATCCCTCCATAAAATTAGATGTTTTGTCCTCAAATACAGAATTTTCTAAATCAATTTTTAAAAATAATAATATTCATATTACATCTAGCAAGACAACTTTAGAAAATATTAATACAACCCTTTTTGATAATTCCGTTTTACTGGAAGATGAAATTGAAAATTTAAAGATTCAAATTATTAATAAAAATAATTCTACTGAAATAAAATCAAATAATTTCATTTACAAAGGAGCAGATATTACTTTTAATGCTCAACTACAAAATGATGAATTAACAAAAATATCTTTCTCTATTGAAGGTCTTGATATTGATGAATTAATTTTATTACTAGATAAAAAATACCAAAAATATTTTAAACAAATTAATTTTTCAACCCTCAATATAAAGGGAGAGTATTCTTATGATACTTTTGTATTTGAGAAATTCGATTTAGTTGCCGAGGATAATGCAGCATTAAGCATTCTGGGCTCACTTGATATTAAGAATATTTTTAACAGTGACTTAAATATCAATGGAAATAATTTTCCTTCAAAGATCCTTTTGCAACTCATCAAAAATTTTGATTTAACTAAACTTAATCCTGCATTACCAGAGGGGACCCTTAATCAATTTGATATTTCATTAAAGGGCAGTGATATTCTGATCAATAATTTTGAATTTATTTCTAACCTTCTCACAAAAATAAATTTAAAAGGGAAGGTAAGAAATTTAGATATACTAAATAGCACTTTCACAATTCAAGTTAATTCCTCATCATCAAATGAAATAAAGAATATTGCCGAAATTCTTCTATCAGGTATCACTATTCCAGATGTTAGTTTTAATCAGTTTGAGCTAGATGCGTTAATTGAAAATAATAACTTCATAGTTAATTCCTTAACTCTAGAAGACAAAGAAGCAATATTGGAAACATCTGGCAGTATGAACCTTGATAATAGCTTAGATAGAAGTTTTAACTTAAAATTATCAAATTTTAAAAAATCAGAAATTTTAAATTTTTACCCTCAATTATCAGAGACCATTAACTTAATACCTGGGAATGTTATTAATTTTGAAGGTTTCCTTGCAGGGTCAGACTTAGAGATTACAAATTTCATTATTCTAAAAGAAAATCAACCTACTCTCATCATCGCTGGTGACATCGACTTACAAAATCTAAATGAGACATTTCTTAATGTTAAAGTAGATAATATGACATCATCTGATGTAGAAGTTCTCTTAACTAATTTTGAACAAGGTAAATACAAAAATTATCTTGGTATTTATAACTATGATAAAATTACTGGGAATATTTTTTTTGATTTCAAAAACAAAAATATAGTAATCGATAAAATAGATGCTCACCTTGGTGATGAGAAAATAGGAAATATTGTAGGCAAATTCTCTGATTATAAATTTTCTGGCAATCTAGAGTTACAGAATATCAATCTATTAAAAATAGACCAAAATTTTCTCAAAACTAAAAGATTGAATGGTTTTTTGAATCTAAAAATAAAATCTCCTAACTTTTCTTCAATTGAAAACTTTACTGACTTAACAGGTTCAATAGATGGTGAAATAAGTATTGATGTTTCTGAAGATGAGCTGGCCCTAGTGTTATTTATGCAATCTCTATCTCAGGATATTGAAGATTTAGATCAAATTAATCGATTGTTAGAAACTCTGTTGAATTCTTTTATTAATAAAAAAATTGCTATTAATTCAAAAATTGAAAATCCCTCAAAAAACAAAATCTTATTAAATGATATGTCTTTTACTGCCGTTGATGGCAAGGTTCTTTATGGAAAAATAGAATATATTGAGTCTAATTACAAAATTACTTTATTTGATATAATTGGTGAGGATGATTTTGTTATCAAATACAACAATGGTAGTTACTCCTATGAAAGAATTATACCCGATGGAACTGTTCGGAAACCCTTAGAGGAATTAATTCAAAAAAATATAAATAAATTATTTGAAAACTTACTTCAGTGATTTTAATACGAAATTAATGATAGTTTTTTCTATATGAACACCATCCAATTGATTAATTTCCTGAATGCCCGTTGGAGAAGTAATATTTATCTCAGTTAAGAAACCATCGATTATATCAATTCCAACAAAATATAATTTTTTATTAATTAAAAAATTTTTGATTTTTTGACATATAAATTTTTCTTTTTTTGTAAGTGAAGTTTTAACTGCCGTACCCCCTGCATGAAAATTAGATTTTATACTATTTTTTTTAGGTACCCTTAAGACAGCACCCGTTACATCCCCATTAATTAAAATGACTCTTTTATCTCCTTTTGAGTAGTTCTTTAAGAAACGTTGAGCAATGATTGGATTATTAGAGAATTTATTAATATATTTTAACAAATAACTCCTAATGTTTTTTTTATTTGTATCTACTTTTACAATTCCTAAACCCCCATTACCATAAGCAGGTTTAAGAATAACCTCTTTATTTTTATCAATAAATTGGACTAATATATCAACGTTAGAGGATATAACCGTTGGAGGGGTTAAATTTGGAAAATTCATCATAATATGTTTTTCTGGAAAATTTCTTAATTCTGAGGGGTTATTAATGATAATTGGGTGCTTTAACTTTTCTAACAAATATGTGTTAGAGATATACTTCATATCATAGGGGGGATCTTGTCTAATAAAAACAGCATTGAAATTTTCAAGATTTAGAACTCTTATATCTTTCTTATCATAAGTAAGCTTCCCATCATCTTTTAGAGTAAGTTTATAAAGCTGAGACATAATTTTATTTTTCTGATTAATGTCAGCATAAACCCAATTAGGATCATTATAAAAACATTCAATACCTCTGCTCATAGAGTCTTTAATTAACATGTATGTAGAGTCCTCGAATATGTTAATATTCTTAGGGTCATCCATCTGAAATAAAAATTTCATAATTTAGTAGTACCTTTGATTTAAAAGTGAATTTAAATTTTGTGTTTGATTAAATTCATCTACCAAGACATCAGCAGGTGTTTTTTGATCTTTGATAATTCTTTTTAATTTATCTAAATGAATGCTTTCATCCTGCCCATTAGAATTTAGGTATCCCCTTCTATTCAAACCAGATATTGCAATATCAAGTAATCTTTGAGCCTCGATATATACTTTCTTTTTCATGAATTCACTTTGAAGTCCATGTGTAGGAATATTTTTATATAAATTTAGTATTTCATCGTAGGGCCAGTCATTTGTTTCAACCCATAATCTCTCAAGGTTTTCTTCATCATACAGAATTCCTGTCCAAAAAGCTGGTAAAGCACAGATCATCTCCCATTTTCCTGCATCAGCACCCCTAACTTCCATATACGCCTTCAGTCTGACCTCTGTAAAAATCGTAGAAAGATGTGAGATCCAATCAGTTATAGAAAGGTTATAGTCGTTCAGGCTGCTATCATTTGTAGATTTATTTAATAATTCTAAAAAACTATATTGAGTTGTATCAATGTATTTACCATTAATTTTAAGAAAGTAGTTTTTTACACTTAAAACAAAATCTACGTACTCTTCGATAGTAAAATTTTTATTAAGAAAATTATCTTTAATGCCACATCTTTCTTGATCTGTGTCTTGCCAAGTATGTATTCTATTACTTAAAAAACCATTTAATTGGCCTTCCCTAAAAGGCGAATTACAAAATAGTGACATAACAATTGGTTGAATTCTATTAGATACAACAAATTTTTTTATCAAGTCTTCGTTATTGAAATAGTCAAAGTTTGCTTGAACTGTGCATGTTCTAGTCATCATGTCCAAACCTCTAGTTCCTACCTGTGGCATATAACTCTTCATAATTCTATACCTATTCTTGGGAATGAAATTAATACTATCTAAGCTACTTATGGGATCAAAGCCCAAACCTATAATGCATAAATTATTTTGTTCAGCATACTCTTGTAATTCATTTAAATGTTCATATGTTTCAGAGCAAGTTTGGTGGACATTTTTTAATATCTTTCCTGATAGTTCTAACTGACATCCGGGTTCAAGAGTGACGCTGGCTCCATTTTTAGATAGTGAAATTAATTGGTTATGGGCATTATACTCATTTTTTTGCCAGCCTTTACTCAATAAAAATTGAAATAGGTTTTGAATGCTTACATCACCATCGAATTCAATTCTTTTTTTATCCTTACAATGAAAAATAAATTTTTCATGCTCGGTACCAATTCCCTTATGTTCTTTGTCAGTAAAGCTAGAATAAAAATAGTTTATGAGATCAGATTTTTGTAACATTTAAAAAACGCTATTCTTGTGGAAGTTACATTTTTTAATTTGACTTGAATACTCTTTAGCTTGTCTTTCAACTTTCTTAGCTACCTCTAATAGCCATTTTTTCTTATTAAATGACTTTTTTTGGTATCCTCCTCTACCTTCATGGTAGGCAAGATAATGGTTGTACACATCACTTTTATCCAATTTTAGAAGCCTATATGATCCTTCAATATACCAACCAATAAAATCACTAGCATCTTCAAAATTTTTTCTGTCAGCTTTTGAATTGCCAGTAGCTTTTTTATACTCCTCCCAAGTGCCATCAAGAGCTTGGCTATATCCGTAAGCACTTGATGCTCTAAGCCCAGGTATAATACCTAAAACCTTTTTTCTTGGGGGTCTTGCAGTTCTCTGAAATGAAGATTCATATTTAATAAAACTTAGCTGTAAACTTACTGGAACGCCCCATTTCTCCTTAGTGCTCTCCGTATAAGATTTCCATTTAGGATTGGTTTTAAAAATATCACAAATATTTGACGTGTTAAAAGATCTATCGGTGACACAACTAGCCAGAAAGAGAGAGAGAATTAAAAAATATTTAATCATGAGAAATTTTTACTTAAAAAATCACTCATAATATCGAGTCCCTGAAGCGCCGCACCCTTGGATGATAAAATTGAGCCAGATGACCAGGCATAAGTATCAAAATGAACCCATGGAGTTTTAGAGGACAATAGAAATTCTTGAATAAATAATGCTGCAGTTATCGAACCTGCCATTCCGTCAAGAGAGGCATTGCATAGGTCAGCTACTTTTGATCCAAGTTTGGATTTATAGTTTTGATATAAAGGCAATCTCCAGCATCTTATTTTTTGTTGATTTAATATTTCAATTTTCTTAGCAGTATTTTCATCATTACAAAAGTAAGCAGGCAAGTCTTCCCCTAAGGCTACCCTTGCTGCACCAGTGAGAGTGGCAAAATCAATAATAGTTGAAGGGTTGAGCTCACTAGCCAACTCCATCGCATCTGCTAAGAGAAGTCTCCCCTCTGCATCAGTATGAGAGATCTCAACACTCTTGCCAGATCTAGAGGTATAAATATCACCTGGCCTCATTGCATTCGATGAAATGGAATTTTCCGCTAAGGGAATAAGCAATACAATTTTGCTTTTTTGTAAAAAGTATGATGATAATAAAAACAACGATAAAGATATAGCAGCACCTCCCATATCTTTCTTCATATTTCTCATTGAATTTCCTGGCTTGATATTTAATCCACCTGTATCAAAAGTAACGCCCTTTCCAATAATAACTATAGGTTTATCTTTTTTATTAATTCTCTTATTAGAAACTTGTAAAAAATTTGGATTAACGTTGGATGATTTTCCAACTGCATATGTAAGTGGAAAATTTTTTTTAATTTGAGAGATTGAATATTCTTTGAAGTAAAATTTTGAAAATAACTCATGTTTTTTTATCTTTTGATAAAATGTTAATGGATTTAACTCATTAGCTGGCATGTTGATGAGACCTAGTGAAAGCTTTAATGTTTTTGAATAATGTTTTAAGAACTTTATTTCTTCTTTATTTCTTACATATAAGAAACTTTGAGATTTTTTACTTTCTGATTGATATTGTCCCCACACCCATGCTTTTTGGACCTCTGAATCTGAAGAATCAGAAAACCTTATAGAAAGAAAATAATTACCAATGTTTGTTGAAGAAAATGAACTAATTCCTGATAAATCAGCATTTTTACCTTCTCCAATTATAACTTCTTTTAATCGGCCGTCAGGATAGGGTATTTTAATAATTTTTCCTTTTTCACCCTTGAAATTATTTGATAAACACCAATTTTTATTGAATAGTGGCTGTTTTATTAACCATTGATCAAATTTATTTTGTGAAATGATAGAAATTTTTGTAGAACACTCAGTGTTATCATTGGTAAACATAACTTATAAAGGAATATTAGAAAAAAATGACTAAACAACAAGCGGAAAAGAAGACTGTTAAGTTTGAAACAGAAGTATCAAAACTTTTAGATATTGTAGCTAACTCTCTATACACAGAAAAAGAAATCTTTTTAAGAGAATTGATTTCAAATGCATCGGATGCTTGTGAGAAACTTCGTTATGTTAGTCAATCGGACTCTAGTATTGAAAAAACAAAACAGTTTGAAATCCGCATTCATATTAATGAAAAAAATAAAACTATTACTATTAAAGACAATGGTATTGGAATGGATGAGAGTGATATGAAATCTAATCTAGGCACTATTGCTAAATCAGGTACGGAAGATTTTATAAAAAAAATGGGTGATAAAAAAGGTGATGTTAATCAAATTGGTAAATTTGGCGTTGGTTTTTATTCTTCTTTTATGGTTTCAGACCAAGTAGTTGTTAGGTCAAAAAAATATGATTGCCAAGATGGATTTTTATGGACATCGGATGGCAAGGGAACATTCTCAATTGAAAACACAAATTATAATACCAATGGAACAGAAATCACTTTATCTATAAAGAAAGAAGAGAATGAGTTTCTAACTAAGCATCGAATAGAAGAAATCATAAAAAAATACTCTGATTTTGTACCCTTTCCTATCTTTGTTTCATTAGAGGAAGATAAGAAAGAAAAAAAAGATGAAAAAGAAATTGAATCACAAGTTAATTCCGCTGAGGCGATTTGGTTAAAAGATAAAACTAAAATTAAAGAAGAGGATTATAAAAACTTCTATAATCAAATTTCAAATTTTTATGACGATCCTTTAAAGACAATACACTTTAAAGCTGAAGGAGTGGTGAATTATACTGCGCTCCTGTACCTTCCTAAATCGCAACCTCAAGACCTCTATCACCCTGATAGAAAAAACAAATTAAAACTCTATGTAAACAAAGTTTTTATTTCGGATAAGCTTGAATCGCTTATTCCAGCATGGCTTAGATTTATTCCTGGAGTTGTTGACACTGAAGACTTAAGCCTAAATATTTCACGAGAAATATTACAAAATAATGCTGTTATCAATAAAATTTCGAATGCTATTACAAAAAGAATTTTAAAAGAAATTAGTGATTTAAAGAAGAAGAACCCCGAAGAATTTATATCCTTCTGGAAAAATTTTGGGCCAGTAATCAAAGAAGGTCTTTATGAATTTAACGACTTTCATGATCAAATTTTTGAATTCACGCTGTTTCATTGCTCTGAAAAGAAAGAAATGATCTCCCTGGATGATTACATTTTAAATTTTTCAAATGAAAAAAAGAAAATTTATTACATCTCAGGAGAAAATAAGGAAAATTTAATCAATTCCCCTCAAATGGAACTTTTTAAAAATAAAAAGATTAATGTCCTTCTAATTACTGACCCCGTTGATGAATTTTGGATGCCAATGAAGATGAACTTTAAAGAATATGAATTCACCTCCATTACAAAAGGCGAGATAGACATAGAGGAAAAATCTGATAAATCCCAAGACAAAGAAGAACCAAAAGAAAATTTAGATTTTGTTACCTACCTTAAAGATCTGCTCAAAGATAAAGTAAAAGATGTAAAGGTTTCAAAAAGATTAACAACCAGTGCCTCTTGCCTTGTTGCAGATGAAAATGATATGGATATGCATTTAAAAAAGTTAATGGCAGCCAATAATCAAACCATATCTGATGAAAAAAGAATATTAGAGGTTAATATCAACCATAGTCTAGTATCTAAAGTGATGTCTCTTGAGAAATCTCAAAAAGATAAGTTTGGAGAGATTCTCTATGATCATGCAAAATTAATGGAGGGTGAAAATCTTGATGACCCTAAAAGATATACAAACCTTATTGCGGAGCTTGTTTCTTTATGAGTGAACAGTCTAAAGATCAAAATGATATTCAATATGTCTCTTCAAAAACTGATAAAATAATGTGTGATGGAGGGAACGAAGAACTAGGTCATCCTGCTGTTTACTTTAAAATTGATAAAAACCAAGAAGTAGTTTGTAATTACTGTAATAAAAAGTTTATAAGAAAAGATTAATTCTTTTTTTCTTTATTTACTTCACGTACTAAAAAGTCTCTTAAAGCTTCAATTTTTTTTGATCCCTTCAATTCTGGAGAGTAAGTAAAGTAAATTGTAGCCCTTGGTGTTTTTAAATTAGGCAAAATTGGTACCAAATTATTTTTAGAGGTTTTCATATACTCTGGTAGGGCCCCTATTCCTGCGCCACCGCCAATAGCCCTCATAATGCCGTACATATTGGATATAAATAGTTTTTTGAATTTTTTATTTTTTGGAAGAAAGTCTAAAATACAGTTGACGTCAGGGATTGATGGCTCTACGTCATGGCCAAAGGCAATAATTTTATGTTTAACTAATTCACTTGCATCTTTAGGAATGCCATATTTTTCAATGTATTCAGGAGAAGAGTATATTCGAAACTGAAAAGCATATAAAGGAAATCTGATTAAATCCATTTGCTTAGGCTCATTTAACCTTAAGGCAACATCTGCCTCGCCTTGTGATAAATCTGTGTACTTATTTTCAATTCTAATTGAAACATCTATATCTGGGTATGAACTTGTAAATTTATTAATTCTTGGTGCCAACCAAGTTGTGCCAAATGCTACAGTTGCTGCAATCTTTAAGGGACCCGTTGGTTTTTCTTTAGACTCAGTTAATTGGGCCTCGGTCAGTGCAATTTTGCCAAAAATATCATGGGCAGTTTTGAACAAAATTTTTCCTTGTTCAGTCAAAGTTAATCCTCTGGCATGTCTTTTAAAAAGAGAGACCCTTAATTCTCTTTCTAGCGCACTTATTTGTCGACTAATTGACGAATGGCTTATATTCATTTTATGTGCTGCTTCAGATATATTTAAATCTAAGGCCACATTATGAAAAATTTTTAGTTTATCCCAATCCATTTTTTAATACGTTTATTTTATACTCTTTTATACTATTGATTTTTTTATTAAACAATGACCAGTCATCATTTTTATCAATTTGATACCAAATTTTTTCGATTTCATCATACAGTAAAGTTTCTAATTTGAAGGGCTCAAAATAATCAAATCCCATAACTGCTTCTTGATTACAAAAGATTTTTTCTAAATCATGATTATTATACTTAATTTTAATTTCTTTTTGAAATCTCTTATTCTGTCTTCCACCTCTAAAATCAAAAAAAATTTCTTCATATAAATAAGGATAGTGAGTAAGAATTTGATAAAAATCATTTAAAAATTTTTGGTTATTTTCTCTACTATCACTCGGTTTAAGTGATAATTTTTTAAAAAAAAGACTAATTACCTCTTCGTTGTAGTAACTGATATATTTTTTTAACTCATTTACTAGAGGGTCTTGCTCTAAAAAGATAGTCATAATAGATGCTAATTGTTGAAGATTCCAAAAAAATGCATCTGTTTGATTGGAAAATTTATATAAACCAGAGTGATCAAAATACGCTGCAACTTTTTGTGGGTCATATTTCTCCATAAAACGGTATGGTCCATAATCAAAACTTTCTCCAGTAACATTGATATTATCTGAATTCAAAACCCCATGAACAAAGCCATTAATATGATAAGAAGCGGCTAATTTTGCACATCTTTTAACAACGGTACTAAAAAAATTTATCGGACTATTTTCTTTTTCTTCGAGAGATAGGTAATATTTACCTACTGACTTAATCAATAATTCTAAGCTTTCATAATCTTGGTGGTAGGCGTGGTATTGAAAGGTTCCTATTCTAATATGTGAATGCGAAACCCTAACTAAGATACTTGACCTTGTTGGAGAGGGCTCATCATTTCTCATAAGATTCTCACCAGTTTCAATCAATGATAAAGATTGGGAGGAATTAGTACCTTGGGCATCAAGATAACTACTGCATAAAACCTCTCTCACCCCTCCTTTAAGAGTTAAACGGCCATCTCCTCCTCTCGAATATGGAGTAATGCCACTACCCTTAGTTCCTAAATCATAGAGTTTTTTATCTTTATAAAATTGGGCACTGGTGAAGCCTCGTCCATCTCCAATATCAGGATTGTATACTCTGAATTGGTGTCCATGATATCTCATAGCTAAATTTTTTTTTTCTGGAAGCTTCTTGTGATTGAATAAAGCAAAGGTATCAATCCATTCTTTATCACTTAAATTTGAAAATTCATTAATGCTATCATTTTTAAATCTTATAATTGTATTTGGAAAAACTGCAGGTTGCACTTCATCATAAAATTTTTCATTTAAGAAGGAGTATGGGGATATTAATTCTGGAAAAGTATCTTTATTCAAAAAATATCTGCTGGAGAAGAATAAGAAAATTTAAATAAATCTGCTACGGGCTTGTATGTCAACTTACCTTTATAAGTACTCAATCCATTTAAATGATGAGCAGAGCTTTGACAAAATGCTTCAATGCCAGAGTCAGCTAATTTTGAGATATATGGGAGAGTCGCAGTATTTAATGAGATAGTTGAAGTCCTAGGAACGGCGCCTGGCATATTCGCTACACAATAATGAATGACATTGTCAATTACATACGTTGGATCTTCATGGGTAGTAGCCTTGCTAGTCTCAAAGCATCCTCCTTGATCAATTGCAACATCAACCACAACACAAGAGTGTTTCATTAATTGAAGATGTTTTTTTTGGATGACTTGAGGTGCCTGTGTCCCTGGTATTAAAACAGCACCGATAATAAGATCATAATCAGAAATAATATTTTCTATTTCAATATCATCAATATTTAGAATTTTAGCTTTAGGGAATTCATTTATAAGAAACTCAATTCTTTCTGGGTTTTTTTCTAAAATAGTCAGGTTAGATTTCATTCCATCTGCAATTAGGGCAGCATTATAGCCAACCACGCCCCCTCCTATAACTAAAGTATTTGCTGGTGGGCTATAACTTGAACCCCCAAGTAAAATTCCACTTCCACCTGAGTGTTTTTCTAAACATTTAGCACCTGCTTGTATTGATAGACGCCCTGCAATTTCACTCATAGGGGTTAATAATGGCAGCCCATGAGAGTCACTTGTAATAGTTTCATAGGCAACTGATATACATTTACTTTCTAAAAGCTGTTCTGTTAATTGTTTAGATGAAGCTAAGTGCAAATAGGTAAAAAGAATTTGATCTGGTTTTAGTAGTTGAGTTTCACTTAATTGAGGCTCCTTAACTTTAATAATTAGTTCTGAGATTTTAAATATGTCTTTGTGGTCTTTTAAAATTTTTGCCCCAGCGCCCACATAATCATCATCAGAAAAACCTGAACCAATACCAGCATTAGACTCTACAATAATTTCATGATTATTTTTTACTAATGACTTAACGCTTTGGGGAGTTAAACCAACTCTAAATTCATTATTTTTAATTTCTTTTGGAACGCCTAAAATCATAAATCTACCTCTACCAATTCTTTTTCTCTATCAAGAAACTTATATTCCATTTTTACTGTTTTAAACATTGAATTTATTTCATTAAAGACATCATTGGGTAAAAAATCAGCACAAGAATAAACATCTAATTGCATGAGCCCAGGGTTTGTTTCATCCCATATGTGTAATGCTATATGACTAGTTTCAATAATAGCAACAGAGGTCATCCCCTTGTTACCTTTTTCATTAACATAAGTTGTATAAGGACCTGCTAATAATTTCATATCAATTTTTTTTATAAGCGATCTAATCCAATCAGAAATTCTATTCAAGTCTTCCTCTTTAGGGCACCAGCCAATATCCGCTCTAACTATTAGATGTTTATGTTTTTGTGTCATGTTAACCTCACTTTTGAGGTATTCATCTCAGGGAATACCGTTACCTGTGTATTCGTTTACAGAGAATAGCTATCTGACTAATTAGGATGATATCATAAAAATTATTTTACAGCGATCGGATTTTGTATGACAAAGCTATAAAATTATTTTTTGTGTTTCTTGAAATGCCTATAATATAAATCCATGATTGGCTTAGAAGTACTTAAAAATAGAATAAAAGAGGCTCCTAAAACCTCGGGTGTATATCTCTTTAAAAATAAAAAAGATATCCCTATTTATATTGGAAAAGCGATCAACATTAAAAGAAGGTTATCTAATTACGGGAATCTTCCAAAATTGCCAAGAAGACTTCAGAAAATGGTCTCACAAACTGTAAATATTGATTTTGAATTAACTGAATCTGAGAGAAACGCTCTTCTTTTAGAAGCGTTATTAATTAAGAAATTTTCACCGCGTTATAACATTCGCCTTAAAGACGATAAATCATTTCCTCTTATCAAAATTACAGATGGCCAATTTCCTAGATTGACTCGCTTTCGTAATGACTTCCACCAAGATGATCGAGTTTTTGGACCTTTTACATCTGCACTAAAAACAGACAAGGTTATCAAAATACTTCAAAAGTCATTTAAATTAAGAAGTTGTAGTGATTTAGAGTTTAAAAACAGAAAAAGGCCTTGCTTGCTGTTTGACTTAAAACAATGCTCAGCTCCATGTGTTAAATATGTAAGTCAAAAAGATTATGAAAAACAAGTGAGTGATACGATTAAATTTTTTCAAGGCAGTCAAAAATCAATATTTGATAAGCTAGAAAAACAAATGATTTTTTTTAGTAAAAATGAAAATTATGAAAAAGCAGCCGAGGTAAGAGACAGCATCCAGTCATTAAACTACATTATCAGAGAAGAAATAAAAGTTGGCAATCAAGATACAAATTATGACTATATCTACATCAATGATAAAGGCTACTTTTCTATTTTTATAGGTTTTATTCGCTATGGCAGATATTTAGGAGGTAATTTAATATACTATTCAGAAAAAGTAGAAGATGACATTGATGCTACATCTCTAATAATTCAATTTTACTTAAAAAGTTTTAGACCTAATAAGATTATCTTATCAAAAAAAATAATTGGCTATTTGGAATTAAAATCGATTATGAATGAAAATTATAAGATAGAAACATCCTTAAGAAATAACACAATACCTGGTATTAGACAGATTTCTAAACTAACTCTAAACAAGAATGATAAAGAAGTTCTTCTTCAAAAACAAAAATATCAAAGTAGTAAAGAAATTTTAGAATTACTGAAATATCGTTTTGGTATCAGTCATTCTATTGAAAGAATTGAAGCCTATGACAATAGTTTTTTTGGAAATAATTACGCTGTCTCCTCTTATGTTGTTTTTAATGAAGATGGATTTAGCATTAAAGACTCCAGGACTTATAAGTTTAAAGACTATGATTTAAAGAAGTTTGGTGATGCAGACCTCATGAGAAAAGTTTTTGAGGCTAGATTCTCTAAAGACGATAAAGTTCTTCCAGATATTATGATCATAGATGGAGGCATGCCCTATTTAAAAATTTGTAAAGAAATAATCGAAAAAAATCGCATTAAAGAGGATATTTTTTTAATTGGTGTCAGTAAGGGTTTTAAAAGAGATTTTCGTTTTGATCGTTACCATACTTCCAAGGAGAGAAATATCTCTTTGAGAGAAGTTCCACAAATTGAGGGTTTTATTCAAAAAATGAGGGATAAAGCGCATAATTTATCGAAAAAAAATAGCATGAAAAGAATGTCCGATTCATTAAAAACAAGTTTTCTTGACGGAATTGCCGGTATTGGAAAAATTAAAAAAATGAGAGTTATAAACTTTTTTGGTAATGTCCAAAATTTAAAACAATCTACACGCGACGAACTAATTCAAATAAAGGGATTAAATTCTAAAAATATTCAGGATATATTAGATAAAATAAATGGCTAAAATTTACACAATACCAAACATAATTACATTCATTAGAATAATATTAATACCAATAATCTTGTATCTCTTGTTCTCAGAAAACCCAAATATTGTATTATTGGCCGGTGGTCTTTTTATTATCTCTTCAATTTCTGATTATTTTGACGGATACCTAGCAAGAGTATTAAATCAATCATCAAAATTAGGGACATTATTGGATCCCATAGCAGATAAATTATTAATCGCATCAGTCATAGTTGTTCTTGTTGATACAAATGTAATTTCGAATTTGCATGTTATCCCAGCAATAATAATTTTATTGAGAGAAATTGCTATTTCTGGACTTAGAGAATTTTTAGCCAAGATGAATACTGATATGCCTGTTAGCAGACTTGCTAAATATAAAACAACATTTCAAATGGTGAGTCTCTCAATTTTAATTATCAGTCTAGGTTTTCAACTAAATGATTTTTTATGGAATCTGGGCCTTGTGACGCTTTGGATAGCAGCAATTATTACATTGCTGTCTGGTTATAATTATATGGCCAAGGGACTAAAGCATATTTGAAAATTACTATTAAATATTTTTCTTGGATTAGGGTTAAATTGAAAAAAGGATCTGAAGAATTTGATTTTGAACAGAATACTACTTTTAAAATAGCTTCAAATATTTTACGTGAAAAACATCCTATTTTTGAAGAAGTATTTAATGACTCAAGCATCAAATTTTTTTTAAATCTTAATGAAATTGAAAATCAAGATATTGCCCTTAAAGATGGCGATGTTATTGCCTTTTTACCCCCTGTCACAGGTGGATAATGATAAAAATAACTAATAAAAATTTTAATCTTGAGGAAGAATTCTTAGAAATAAACTCAAAAAAAAATGGTGCTTATAGTTTTTTTTTAGGAACTGTAAGAGATGATATCCTAAAAAAAGAAAAAAAAATTGATGGTATTTTTCTTGAATGCTATCAAGAATTAGCCTACCAGCAATTAACTAAAATTCGAGACCAAGCAATCCAAAAATGGAATCTCACAGATTGTAATATTATTCATCGTATTGGAAAACTAGCTCTTGGAGAGAAGATAGTATTAGTTATGACTTCATCTAAACATAGAGCTAATGCTATAAGTGCCTGTGAATATGTAATAGATAATTTAAAAGTAAATGTTGCGTTTTGGAAATTTAATATTTTAAATGAAAAACAAGAAGCTGTTCAATTTAAGAAAAAAGATTTAGATAAATTTCTTGAGTGGTCAGAAATAGTCAAAACTAATCAATGACTATAATTAGGGTCAACAGTTTTCATATATAGCTCAGAAACTGTTTTGGTCACTTCTCCTACATTAAATATTTGATCATCAATTTTACCGACTGGCGTAACTTCGACTGCAGAACCAGTTAAGAATATCTCATCAGCATTTTTTATTTCATCAGGATAAATTTCTCTTTCAATAACATTGATGTTCTGGGATTTAGCTATATCTATTACCGTCTGTCTGGTAATGCCATTCAAAAAACAATCAGGAATAGGCGTGTGAATTTCACCATTTATAACAAAAAAAATATTTGAGCCAGTTGACTCACTAATCCTTCCTTTATAATCAAGCATTAAGGCATCGCTATAACCGTTTTTTTCTGCTTCATGCTTACTAAGAGTGCATATCATATATAAACCAGCTGCCTTTGCATCAGTTGGTATGGTATCTGGTGCGGGCCTTCTCCATATTGCGGTTTGTAAGGCTATGCCTTTTAATCGATCTTCTTTTGAAAAATAACTAGGCCACTCCCATGTGGCAACTGCTACATTTATCTTGTTTTTTTGAGCAGATACAGCCATCATCTCACTGCCTCTCCAAGCAACAGGACGAACATAGCCATATTTAATATTCATTTTTTTTATTGTTTCTTCTTGAGCAAAGTTTAATTCTTCTTTCGAAAAAGGTATAGACATCCCCATTCTTTCAGCTGAATGAAAAAGACGATCAGTATGCTGCTCTAGTTTGAATATTTTTTCACCATACACTCTTAAGCCTTCAAATACACAACTAGCGTAATGGAGACCATGATTTAATACATGAGTAGTTGCATTTTGCCATTCAACGAACTCTCCATTGTACCAAATGAAGCCAATTCGTTTATCAAAAGGGATAATTTCCATATTTTGAAATAATGTAATATTATTTATTTCAATTCACAATATAATTATAATCATTCCTTATGAACTTAAGTTTTGCCGATACACTCTATTTTAAAAAAGAAAATATCCTAGAAATCATCTTAGGATTACATCGATCTTACAAATCGCTTCAAAGAGAAATACAGACATGTTGTGAAATATATCAATTAACTTTTAATGAATTACTCGTTTTATTGGAAATAAGAAAAGGTTTTAATAAAAAAGTTGATATAGCAAATAGAATTTATATTAAAAAGCAAAATCTAAATCTTATTATCAAAGATCTTAAAGAAAAAGATATTATCAAAAATGATGGTAAAAAAGTTGTAATCACTAATCATGGCAATGATCTTATTGAAAAAACGATAAAACGAATTAATGAAAAAATTATAAAGATTTTCCAAAAAACTGACCCTAAAAATATGGCAGGATTTATCAACATAATTGAATCACTTTGATCAACAATCAGCATATATTATTAGTTGAAGATGATGAGAGTCTTCAAGAACTCATAGAAAAATTACTTAAAAATAATAATTATATTGTTTCTAAGGCAAAGAATATTGCTGAGTCTGAAAACCTAATAAAATTATTTGTATTTGATTTAATTATTTTAGATGTGATGCTTCCAGATAGTACTGGCTTAGATTTTTATCAAAATCATATTAAAGATAGAATAAACACTCCAGTAATTTTTCTTTCAGCTTTAAGTGATGTGGATGATCGAGTATCGGGATTAGAGCTAGGTGCTGATGACTATATTGGTAAGCCTTTTGATTCTAGAGAATTATTGCTAAAAATAAAAAAAAATATACTCAAAAAACAATCTTCTGACATGGTCAAGCTTGGAACAGATACAGAATTTGATTTAAAAATGGAGCAATTACTATTTCAAGGAAATAAGATTAGCCTATCGAGCAATGAAGTTAAAATACTCAAACTGCTTATTAATAATTCCCATCAATTTCTTACTAGAGATTTATTAAATACCGAACTTGGTTTAGACTTCTTATCAAGAAGCGGTGATATGCAAATATCTCGACTAAGGCTAAAGTTAAAAAAGGAATGTAACTTAGATGACCTTATTCGGTCAGTTCATGGGAAAGGTTATAAAATTTTTCTTTGATGTTTAAATGGAATAATTTTTCAGGTAGTCTTTTAGTTCGATCTGTATATTTAATCACAATACCTATCGTTCTAGTTCAAATAATTGGGATTATTATATTTTTTGAACTTCACTGGGATTTAGTTTTAAAAAGAAGTGCTCAGTCTATTTCCAATGAAATCAAAATTTTAGAACTCAATAAGGACTCCAATTCAATTGATGAATACGCTAATACCTTGGAGATTATTAAAACAAATGACTTAGATCTTTCAAGTGCCAGTGAAATATCTAATTGGATTTTCAAAAAAAGAATTAGTCAATCCTTAACACAAATTCCTGGGAAATTCATAGCTATTCAAAATGATAAATATTTTATTATCTATAATGGTCTAACCAATGATATTTTTTATCTTATACCAAAAAAAAGAGTGGAAACAAAAACTGTAGGTGGTTTTTTTCTATGGACACTGGCCATCAGCCTTATTTTATCTTTAATATCTTATTTTTTTATCAAAAAACAAATACAACCCTTAAAAAGATTAGGAATTATTACTAAAAGTTTTGGGAGAGGAATAGAGACACCCAATTTAAAACCAAGTGGTTCATCGGAAGTAAGAGGTTTAATTAGTGATTTTAATAATATGCAAAATAATATTAATAGCACCCTAGACAATCAAAGAAATATGTTAGCAGGCATAAGTCATGATTTAAAAACACCCCTTACTCGAATTAATTTAATGATTGAGGAACTTGAAAACTTAGAGCTTAAGGACTCGATTTATAAAAATATATCTGAGATGAATCTTATGCTGAATCACTATTTGGATTTTATAAAAAATGAGAAAAATGAAAATCTTGATGATGTGTCTACTAACTCTTTGATAGAGGATTTATCAAACAACTATCCTAATATAAAAATCTTAAAAAATGAACGCAGTGTGGTACTAATTAGAAAAAGTCAAATATCAAGGGCACTAATCAATATCTTAGATAATGCTAAAAAATTTGCTGACAATATATACATAAATTCATTATTTGATGGCTCGAAATGGATTATCTCTATAGAGGATGATGGACCTGGTACTAACTTATCTCAGGAGCAGTTAATCAAACCCTTCACCAAAGGAGGAGAGCAACTGAATCAAGGAACAGGCCTAGGATTATCTATAGTGCAAAAGTTAATAAAACTTAACAATGGTGAGTTAAATTTTGAAAAATCTCCATATGGGGGATTAAAAGTAATAATCTCCTTGGAAGTAAGATAATTTTAAAATAACTTTCCTCCATTTGGCACTTTTTCTGAAGGCATAACTAAAATAGGGTTGTTTTCTTCATTGGGAAAGCCAAGAACTAGCACCTCAGATATCATTTTTCCAATTTGCTTAGGGGGGAAATTGATAACTGCTGCTACTTGCTTACCAAGAAGGTCATTGGGATTATAATTCTGCACCAATTGAGCAGATGTTTTTTTGTGCCCAATTTTTTCTCCAAAATCAATTAATAAAAGCATACTTGGTTTATTAGATTTATCATTGATACTAGACTTGATTACTGTCCCTACTCTAATATCTAATTTTTCAAATTCATTAAAAGTTATCATTTATAATTTAAAAATGTCTTAATTTTATTCATTCCTTCAAAAGAATTACCGATAGCTGCCATTGTTTTATCCATACTATCTGTGTCTTCAATCCAAATATTGAATGCATAAACATAAATTGCATAAGCAGTTGTAAATTCTAGTGGAGATTTCAAATAATTTTTAAAATATCTTGAGATATACTTATTGATAGTTATAAAATATTTTGGATTTTTTTGAGACTCTAAATATATTTTAATTACAAGGTTTTTATATTCTAATAAACAATCTAGTCTTAAAATTATACCTTCAAATATCTTATCTTGAGAGGAAAGATCTTTAGATGGCAATTCTATTTTTTCTACAAGGAAGTTTTCAAAATCATCAATAAAAATATCAAAATTAGAATAATCTTTATTGAAACTCTTTAATTGTGCAAAAACTTTTTTTGAATGAGCGATCTTATTGATTTGAGTCAAAAAGGATTTATTTAGTACTTTTTTTTTCAACGCTTAATTCCTTAGCACGTTTATAAGCCCTATCCAAAGTGGTGTATATCGTTTTTTTTATGTTTTGCGATTTTAAGTACTCTACCCCTGCTTGAGTAGTGCCCTTTTTACTGGCAATAGCCATTACAAATCGCTCTAAATTTTCAGAACTATTATTTAACTCTAAGACATTTTGAAATAATTTTATCAAATCAAAATCTTTAATCTTGGATTTTGAAGATAACTTCTTAGCAGCAATTAAATAAGTATTAATTATATAGGCTATGAATGCTGGACCACTACCAAAAACAGCTGTGGCTACATTAATGTCATCTTCATTATTGGTGAATATGGTAGAACCAAAGGAACTTATCAAATCTTTAAAATTTTTATCAATAATTTTTTTATTCTTAGAATAGATATATGTTTGTGAAATAGATTTTTTTGCCATAATATTAGGCATTATCCTTATTACTTTTTTACTATTCAGTTTTTGAGAGATAGAACTTGTAGAAACTCCAGCCATACAAGAAATAATAGTTGGTTTATTGTTCATAAAAAACTGGAAGTCACCTCCTATTTTTTTAAAAACATCAGGTCTTATAAGTAGAAAGATATAATCATAATTATAGTCTAATTTTTTTATAACTTTTTTATCTTTTACAGAACAGATAGATTTTTTAGAATTTATATAGTGTATAAGATAGTTCTTACGTAAATTAGGCGATAATAAGGATTTGGCTAGATGTCCAAAACCAATAAATAATATATGAGACTTACGCGTGGCCAACAATTTTTTGATTTATTAGACTATATGACTGCTGAATTGTTTCATCACCCTTCAGTAATACAGATACTAAATGGTTAAATTCAGAAAGAATATTTTCTAAATAAATCTTTATATCTTCCGATGTAGACTGACCGGCTATAGGAAGACTATGTTTATAAACAATTTTATTATTTGTATTTTGTTTAAGAGTGCCGATGATTAAATTGTTATTAATTTTGTTAATGTGATGAGTTAAAAAACTATATTCATAATTATCAATACTAAATGAGGTGATTAAGACGTTTAAGTCTTTAATCCACTGAAAATCCATAATCACTTTTTGATCATGTATCTCAGTTAAAAGTGATATTTCATACCCTTTGCTTTTAGTGCTCTCTTGCTTAACATTAAATATTGCCTCTAAATGAGAAATGGGCCCAGAATCAATGTTTTTCTTTGACATACACTATATATATCACATTCCTTGCTATTGAATATACTAGATATGGTATAAAGTTGTGAGTAAATATCGCTTATTTACTAATATTTGGAAGGTATTTTTTTAATCGATCAAAATCAGACTTAACACAGCGACATAATTCGTAGATGTCTAAGAGGCTATAAATTAAATAAGAGCCTTTTGAATAAAGTTTATCTTTGCTCGATACATAACTTGTATTATTACTTTTGGAAGTGTTTGAATATCCAGACTTCTTAAATCCTGTGGCTTTTACTTTTTTGGGCTTTGGCATTAGATGGTATAGCTTATCTTATATATTTGGTTTTATTTATTTTTATTTATTCGCAAAAAAAAATTTACAATACTTTAACTTAGATAAAAAGACATTAGATGATCTTTTTTTCTACCAATTCTTATCGATCATTATTGGTGGAAGGATTGGTTATATAGTTTTTTATAATTTTAATTTTTACATATTCAATCCTATTGAAATTTTTAGAGTTTGGGAAGGTGGGATGTCTTTTCATGGTGCTCTTTTAGGTGTGATCTTGACTACGATTATATTTAGTAAGATAAAATCATTATCCTTATTGCTACTTTCAGATTTATTAAGTATTTGTGCCCCCATAGGAATATTCCTTGGAAGGATATCTAATTTTATGAATCAGGAACTAGTAGGAAGACAAACAAATTTTTTTCTAAGCATAAGATACCCCAATGAAGAAATATATCGACATATCTCCCAAATATATGAGGCTTTATTTGAAGGATTAATACCTGCTATAGTGTTAATGGTTTTATTTTATACTAAGAAGTTAAGACATGGGGTTATTACAAGTATATTTCTCATTAATTATGCATTAAGTCGATATATTATTGAATTTATTAGAGAGCCAGATAGTCAGATTGGTTTAAAATATGAATTATTTTCACAAGGTCAATTACTATCAGTACCTATTTTATTTTTAGGACTAATATTTTTATATATATGTCAATTCAAGCAAAAATAGATCAGGCCATTCATCATCTCGGATCAATAAGCATCCAAGATTTCATTGAAATATCAAATTTCGATAACGAAGGTTTTTATAATAAAAAAGAAAATGAGAAAATATCTAGAAAGGGTCATTTTATTACCTCTCCTGAGATCACACCCCTTTTTGGCTATACACTATGCAATCAATTTCTTAAGCAATTTCCAAATACAAAAAAAGTTCAATTATTAGAACTAGGCCCCGGCAACGGAACATTAACACAAGATATCATTAATTTTTTAGAGGGGAATAATGTTAATATTAGTCAGATTACCCTTATAGAAAAAAGTGAATATTTCCAAAATAGACTGAAGAAGAGATTTGATAAGGATATAAAAATTTTAGAAAACCTCCCTCACATAGAACAGAAAGATGACGAAACACTGTTTATTTACTCAAATGAATTTTTTGATGCCCTAGGGTCAAAACAATTTATCTATAATAATGATGAATTTTATGAGATAGCTATCAATAAAGATCAAAATCAATATAAATTAATTCATCAACGATCTTTATTATCAGATTTTTTAAAAGAGTTTTATGCATCATATGATTTTATAGATGGTGATATATTAGAACATTCTAATCTCACTTTAAATTTTTTTAGTGATATTAAAAATATATTAAGAAAATCTTTTTTTTTTAGCGCTACAGATTATGGCTATCAAAATATTTCAAAAAAAAGCACTCTAAGGTTGATTTCTGATCATCAAAAAATAAATCTTTTTGAGAAATTTGAAAATGTTGATTATTCTTTTGGGGTGAACTTTGAATTATTTAATAATTTTTTCCTAAATTTTAAACCGATAATTGAATCTCAATCAGCGTTAGTTTCTAATTTTCTACCTAGTGAATATCAAAAAACTAATCACAAAGAGACTCTAAAAGCCGTAGAATTAATAAAAGGTAAAAAATTTGACGATATGGGTAATTCCTTTTTTAATATTTCTTTTTATAAACTCTGAGGCAATGAACAAAAAAATAATTTATAAGTTTTTTACAAATAACAATGGCTCCTCTAAAGGTAAGTATAAATCTTTAAATTGTGGTCTCCAATCCAAAGATAATCCCAGTCATATTCGATCAAATATTTTAAAAGCTGTTAATCAAATATCGAAGACACCAAAGTATTTAGTCTTACCTACTCAATCTCACTCTAATAAGTGTATTATCGTTACTAAAATTCAAAAAAAATATGTATGTGATGCTGTAGTGTCTAATAACTTAAAATTTATTCTAGGCATTACCACGGCAGATTGCTTACCAATTATATTCTATGATGATAAAAACACTAATATTGGAATTTGCCATGCTGGATGGAGGGGCCTAGTAAGTGGAATAATTGAAAATACTATCAAAAAATTGAACTATCTAGGTTCTAAAAATATTGCAATTACTGCTGTTATTGGTCCTTGTATTAGAAAAATGTCCTATGAAGTATCTGAGAATTTTGTAAAAGATTTACCAATTGAGTATCAACAATTTAGTTTAATACATGATTCAAAATATTACTTTGATTTACCCAAGCTAGCTTCTTACATTCTATCCAATCAAGGAATTAGTAAAATTAAAGATTTAAGAAAAAATACTTTTATTGATAGAAATTATTTCAGCTACAGGGAAAGTAAAAAAAAAAATTGGGATGATTACGGCAGAAACATAAGCATGATCGCTATAAATTAAGTTTTGAATGAAAATTAAATTAATATATAACCAAGTAACCCATGAAAATTATTTCTGGCAATAGCAATTTAGAACTATCTAAAGAAATTTCTTCTTATGCTAAAACTGCTCTTTCTGCTGTAAACATGACAAGATTCTCTGATAAAGAGATCTTTGTAGAAATTGGTGAAAATGTTAGGGGGGAAGATGTCTTTTTAATTCAATCTACTTCTTATCCAGCCAATGATAATTTAATGGAATTGCTAGTTGCAATTGATGCTTTAAAAAGAGGCTCTGCAGCAAGAATTACTGCTGTTCTCCCTTACTTTGGATATGCTAGACAAGATAGGAAAACAGGCCCTAGAACACCTATATCTGCTAAACTTGTAGCCGATCTAATCACTACAGCGGGCGCCCATAGGGTTTTAACAATGGATTTACACGCTGGTCAAATTCAGGGCTTCTTTAATATCCCTTTGGATAACCTATATGCCTCTAATCTTTTCATTAATGACATTAAAAACAATAAAAGAGATGAGAATCTTGTTTTTGTATCACCTGACGTAGGGGGTGTTATGAGGGCCAGAGCCTTTGCAAAAAAATTGAATGCTGATCTTGCTATCATTGATAAAAGAAGAGATGCCCCTGGAATTTCTAATGCCATGAATGTTATTGGTTCAGTGGAGGGTAAAAAATGCATTATTGTTGATGATTTAGTCGACTCTGGTGGAACTATTTGTAATGCTGCAAAAGCTTTACTTGAGGAAGGCGCTACTAGTGTTTACGGTTATTGCTCACATGGAGTTTATTCAGGTAAAGCCCTTGATAACATTAATGATTCAGCTTTAGAAGAGATGGTTTGCACCAATTCAATCAAACCCACCTTTGAAGTTCCAAAATCTATGAGATATATCTCAGTGGCCCCATTATTTGGTGAGGCAATTATGCGTATAAATAGTGAGTCTTCCATATCATCTCTATTTGATTAATTAATTAATTTATTGTATAAACTCAGCCTATGAAAATAAGTGGAAATATACCTGCAAAAGAGAGAAAAAAAGGAAATACGAATCCTTATTTGAATGATGGTTTTATACCTTCCATAATCTATGGGGGCAAAGCAGATCCATTAATGGTTGCCGTTGAAACTATTCAACTTAAAAAAAGGTTTGAAGAAGGTGGTTTCTATTCAAAAATCTTTGAAATTGAGATTGGAGATAAAAAAGAAGCTGTTGTCGTCAAAAGCATCCAAAGACACAAAGTTAAAAACAACCCCATTCATGTTGACTTTCAAAGAGTAGATGAAAAAACACGCATTGTTATTTCAGTTCCTGTTGAGTTTTCTAACCAAGAACTCTCTCCTGGTTTAAAACAAGGTGGAGTCTTAAACGTTGTTAGAAGAGATTTAGAATTAAGCTGTCTTGCTAATAATATTCCTGAGAATTTTGAAATTTCATTGGAAGGTAAAGAAGTTGGTGATGACATTCGCTTGAGTTCGATCACACTTGGTGAGGGAATGAAGCCTACTATTCTTGGAAGAGATTTTATGCTAGCCACTATTCAAGCACCAAAAGTTGAAAAAGAGCCTGAAGCAGTCACCGAAGAGGCCACGGAAGAGGCCGAGACTGAAGAAAAGAAAGAAGAAAAAGCAGCAGAATAATATAGTCTGTCTTAATGCTTACCTTATACTGTCTGGGCAATCCTACTCTTAAACATAAAAATAATAGACATAACGCTGGACTTCTTTTGGGTGACTTTTTAATAGAAAAGTTTGATTTAAAATTGAAAAAATTTAAAAACTATAAACTTTCGAGTTCTTTTCAAATAGATGGAATAACTTGTCAAATAGCTTTATCGGAAAACTATATGAATGAGTCTGGCTTAGGTGTATTAAGCTTAAAGACAACAAAGATGAGTAAAAGTGATGAGCTTTTTGTTCTTTATGATGAACTAGATTTAAAATCAGGTGAAATAAAGATTAAACATGCCGGAGGGAATGCCGGTCATAATGGCTTAAGAAGTATTTCTAGTAAAATTGGTGATAATTATTGGAAATTAAGAATTGGAATTGATCACCCTGGTGATAAAGACAAAGTTACCAAACACGTGTTAGGAAATTTTAATGAAGTAGAAAGAAAAAGTCTCTTTGCACTCTTTGAAGTTATTTATTTGAATTTTTCACAAATATTTATTTCAAAGCATTTATCAAATTTGGGTATCTAAATGAAGTGTGGAATCATAGGTCTTCCTAATGTTGGAAAATCAACATTGTTCAATGCTTTATGTGAAAATGAGCAGGCTTTAGCTGCCAACTATCCATTTGCTACCATTGATCCTAATAGCTCGTTAGTTAAAGTTCCTGATGAGAGGCTTGACCAACTAGCAAATATTTGTAACCCACAAAAAATTATTCCTGCCGCCTTCGAAATAGTTGATATAGCTGGCCTCGTCAAGGGAGCCTCTAAGGGAGAAGGTCTGGGTAATGCCTTTTTATCACATATAAGATCTGTTAATGCCTTATTTCACATAGTTCGGTGCTTTGAGGATGATGACATTCAACATGTAGAAAATAGAATTGATCCCCTATCAGATATTCAAATAATCAATGCAGAGTTAGCATTATCGGATTTGGATATATTAGAAAAAAATTATCAAAAGTTAAAAAAAATGCAAAAGACCGATGATGAAAAAAAGAAAGTTACTATAATTGAAAGTGCTATTCAGCTAATTTCCAATGAAGAAAAATTGATAGGAAACTTAGATCAAGAAGATTTGAATTATTTAAATACTTTTCAATTAATTTCCACTAAGCCTGTAGTCTACATATGCAATGTTGATGAAAATTCAGCTTTAAGTGGCAATGAATATACTAAAAAAATAGATGAATATGCGAAAGAGAATAACTCTGAAGTACTTTTAATCAGTGCAAAAATTGAATCAGAAATATCTCAAATTTCAGATATGCAAGATAAGCAAGATTTCTTAGAAAGCCTTGGACTTAAAGAGACAGGATTAAAGAGAGTTATAAAAAAAGGTTATGAGATTTTAAATTACATTAACTATTTTACAGCTGGAGAGAAAGAATTGAGGGCTTGGACTATTATTAAAGGAACCTTTGCCCCTAGTGCAGCAGGAACAATTCATAGTGATATGGAAAAGGGTTTTATCAGAGCAGAAACAATTTCCTATGACGACTATATAGCCAATAATGGTGAAGCTGGTGCGAAAGAAAAAGGAAAGTTAAGACTAGAAGGTAAAGAGTATGAAGTCAAAGATGGAGACGTCATGCATTTTTTATTTAATGTTTAATATATTTTACTTAATATCTCTCCAGATTTGCTGCTTTGAAATATAGGCTAAAACGAAAAGAACTATTAAAAATAAAATAACTTTTAAGCCCATTCTTTTTCTATCTTCTAAACTGGGCTCAGCGGCCCAAGCTAAAAAAGTAGTTACATCAGTAGTCATTTGATCCATAGAGTTTTGAGTTCCATCATCGTAATCAACTAGGCCATCTGATAAAGGGGATGCCATCGCAATTAAATTGCCTGACATATATTTATTGTAGTGTTGACCACTTGGAATGGTCATATCTTTTGGTGGGTCAACATAGCCGAGTAATAATGATTTCACATAATCTGCACCTTTAGGTCTAGCTTTTACTATTAGAGATAAATCTGGAGGATAAGCACCATTATTAGCTGCCCTAGCCGCTTTATTATTAGCATATGGATTTACAAATTGATCAGATGGCAATCCATCTCTTTCAAACATTTCGCCTTCATCATTAGGACCATCCAAAATTAAGTTTTCAGCAGCAATGGCTTTAATATGATCTTCACTAAAACCAAGGTCGCCTAAATTCCTATACGATAAATAATTCATAGAATGGCAGCCTGCACAAACTTCTCTATATACCTTTAGACCTCGTTGAGCTGAGGCACGGTCATAAGTTCCAAAAAAACCTTTCCATGACCAATCATATTTAGGGATATCTATTTTTGATCCAGCGGAGTAAGAATTAAAACTAAATAAAAATAATATTACGAAAAATATGTTTTTCATTTTAAGCTTTTTTACTTTTCAAATAATTGGTAATGCTCAAAGGTTGTCGCGGGGTTTCTAAAAAACCAACTAAAGGAGCTAAAACAAAAATAAATAAAAACCAATATGCTGTACCAATTCTTGAAATTAAAACATAAATTCCTTCTGCGGGCTTGCCTCCCATGTACATTAGAACTAAAAAATTTATGGCAAATAAAAGAACACAATATCTCCAGACTGGTCTGAAAAGACATGATCTTACTTTAGATGTATCTAGCCATGGCAATAACCCGAGAGCAAGAATTGAACCAAACATCGCTAAAACACCCCCTAGCTTATCTGGGATAGCTCTAAGAATAGCGTAGAATGGTAAAAAATACCATTCAGGAACAATATGAGCAGGTGTAACCATAGGGTTAGCTTTAATGTAGTTATCTGAATGTCCTAAAATATTTGGATAATAAAAGAGGATAAATGCTAAAATTATAAAGAAAAATATTGTTGCGTTTAAATCCTTAATTGTAACATATGGATGGAAACTAACAGTTTCATCCCAGCTTTGAGGCTCTGAGCCAGTTGGGTTATTAGAACCCGTCATATGAAGTGTAATAACGTGAAAGATAACTAAGCCTACAATCGCAAATGCTAAAAGCCAATGTAATACATAAAAACGGTTAACAGCTGCGTCGCCAACTGTAAAATCACCAAGCAGTAATGTTAATATAGCATCTCCAACTACTGGAATTGCAGAAAATAAATTAGTAATTACGGTAGCTCCCCAATATGACATCTGCCCCCAAGGAAGCGTATAACCCAAAAATGCTGTTGCCATCATTAGCATGAACATAGTTAATCCAAAGATATAAACTAATTCGCGCGGAGCTTTGTATGATCCAAAATATAAGGCTCTAAAGATATGAATAAATGTGGCAATAAAAAAGAACGATACTAGATTTGCATGCAAGTATCTTATCAGCCACCCAAAACTCACATCTCTCATAATTCTTTCAACAGAGTCAAATGCATCATCAGCAGAAGGTTTATAGTGAAAACCTAAAAAAATTCCGGTTAAAATTAGACCAATAAGACAAAACATTGCTATTCCACCAAATGACCAAAAATAATTTAAAGATTTAGGAACTGGAAATTTAAGGTATTCGGCTTCCATCATTCGAACGAGTGGGAGTCGGGAATCAATCCAACCTTTAAATCCAGTATAAGGAGAATTTAATGTTTTTTTATATCCTTGTGGATCGTTTGAACTCATAATAATTATCCTATCTTAATCCTATTATCTGATAAAAATACATAGGGCGGGACTGGAAGATTAGTTGGAGCTGGTCCTTTTCTAATTCTTCCTGAAGTATCATAATGTGAACCATGACATGGACAGAACCATCCGCCATAATCGCCTTTTGTATCAGAAGTTTTTTGCCCTAAAGGAACACAGCCTAAGTGCGTGCATACACCTAAAACAACTAACCATTTATCATTTTGAACACGTGCAGAGTCTTCTTCGGCATCAGGCAACTCAGTAAGTGAGGTATTTTTTGCATCCTCAATATCTTTTTTTGTTCGATGTTTAATAAAAACTGGTTTACCTCTCCAAATTACGGTTAAGCTCTGTCCTTCTTCCAGAGGAGTAAGGTCAATTTCTGTGGAAGCCAAGGCAAGCGTATCTTTTCCAGGATTCATACTAGAGATAAACGGTATAGCTAAACTTGCTGCCCCTACGCCACCTAAAGTCATAGCAGATAGTTTAATAAAATCTCTTCTTGGTGTTTTTTTATCAGACATGTTTAATATATTTGTTTATAGATTTTATTAGTAAGATGTAGCATAAGTAGTAGTCATCATGACGCATAAATTTGCAATATGCCTTTATATGCCCGATATGCCACAAAACGTAGGGGTGATTATAAGAACAGCCGCTTGCCTCGAGTTTCCTCTTCATATTATTAAACCTTTATCCTTTTCAATGACAGACAAGAGATTTAAAGGCGCAGTGATGGATTATATAAACTATTGTGATTTAAGACTACATAATGGATGGGAGGATTTCATGGTTTATTGTCAAAATGGGAATAAACGATTGATACTTGCAACAACTAAAACTAAACAGAGTTTCTATGATTATAATTTTAGACATGATGACATTATACTATTTGGTAAAGAAACCTCAGGAGTACCGGATACAATTCATCAAACCATAAAAGAAAAAATAACCATACCTATGAATAAAAAGACTCGGTCCTTAAATCTTGCAACTTCAGTTGCTATAGTTACATCAAAAATTATTTCACAATTATGAAATTATAAATAGTCTAAGAAAATATTTAATTCCTTATGTGCTTTTAAAAAATTTAGGGTATTTTCAGGATATGGCATTTTATAAATCTTATTAAGTTCCTGAGATATTTTTTTTGTCTTGACGAATTCTGTTATATTTTTAGAAAGCAAAATAAGACTATCAATATCATGTGGCTTTGTTTTAGGTTGATTAAATAATGATAAAAAACGAATGTAGCGTATAGCTCTGAGGTAATCTTTTTGAATTTGGTCAATAGGATCAAATATAAATCTTAAATAGCAATTATGAAGGTCATCGATACCTCCATAAAAATCAATCACCTCGCCTAAAAGATTGATATAGACACTATTAAAAGTAAAATCTCTTCTTTCTGCGTCTTCTTTTATACTTCGTGTTGATGTTACTTTAGAATGCCTACCTGTTGATTGAATGTCTTTTCTAAAAGAATTAATTTGATAATCAAAATCATTAGTTTTAATTGCTATACTTTTATAACTTGGGAAATACTTAATTTCGAATTTTTTAGATAAGCCCTCTACTAATTTGTCATCAAAATCAGGTATAACAATATCAATGTCATTTGAATAATATTCATCAAGTATTATTCCTCTTGATGCTCCCCCTATAAAATAAATTTCTTTTTTATCATTTGTGATAAAATCTAAAATGTCCTCCAATTGAGTTTCTTTTACTACTTTTAAGACTCTATCATGATAATTAATCAATTTTCATCGAGCTCCATTAGTTGAAGCCATCTATCCTCTTTTTCTTGAAGTTTTAATTGAATTGATCCTATATTTTTAGAGGTATCAATAAACAAATTATTATCTTTTTTAAAAAGAGAAGGATCAGAGATAACATCCTCTAATTCTTTTAATTGATTTTTTAAAACATTAATTTCTTGAGGGATCTGCTCTAATTCAAATTTAAGTTTAAAAGTGAGTCTTTTATTTTCACTTTTTTTAGTCTGAGTATTATCAGCAATAATTTTTTTTTTCTCTATATTGGAATTTTCTGAAATAATTTGTTCTTTTTGAGATAAAAAATCATGATACCCACCATTGAAAACAACAACTTCTCCATTCCCTTTAAAATATAAAATTTTATTTACTAATTTATCTAAAAAATCTCGATTATGTGACACCACAATTAATGTACCATTGTACTGTGCTAGAATAGATTCCACGAGATCAAGGGTATCGGTATCTAAATCATTTGTTGGTTCATCCAAGATTAATCCACTCTTAGGATTTGATAAAACCTTTGATAAAAGCAATCTATTTTTCATGCCCCCAGAGAGACTTCCGACGGGATCATTTGATTTAGAAGGATCGAAATGAAAGTCTTTTAAATAACTACAAACATGCCTTTCACGATCGTTTGCTTTTATGTAATCGCCACCAGACGGAACAAGGATCTTTCTAATTGGAAGATTATCTTTTAAGTCATTCCTCAATTGATCAAAATAAGAGAATTCTAATTCTTTTCTAATTTTCAAAGATCCTTTTTTGAGATCTAATTCTTGTAATAAAACTTTTAAAAAAGTTGATTTTCCAGAACCATTGGGCCCCAGTAACCCGATGCGATCCTTTTTGTTTATTTTTAAATTAAAATCTCTAAGAAGCGGTTTATTATCAAGGCCCTTATAATAAAAAAATGCATTATGAAACTCAGCAACGTGTTTAAAGTTTTGGGTTTCATCTTTGACTAATTTTATATCTATTTTTCTTATTGATTGTCTGAAAGCACTAATGTCTTTTTCTAGATTATCTTTGAGCTCCCTTGCTTGATCAAGCCTTCTAGTATTCCTTTTTACTCTAGCTTTGACACCCTTGTTTGCCCAATTAACTTCTAAATTTACAAATTGTTTTCTATTTTGAAGCTCTCTTTCCTCTTGATCTAAAAGAGTTTGGGACCAATGATCAAAATCACTATATCCTTTATTATTTATTTTCACTTTTGATCTATCAATCCAAAAAATTTTATTTGTAAAATTTTTTAAAAATTGTTTGTCATGGCTAACACAAATAATTGCACAATCTAATCGTCTAAGATAATTTTCAAGCCAAATTATAGTATCTAAATCTAAATGATTAGTTGGTTCATCTAGTAATAATAAATCAGACCTATTGATCAAAGTTTTAATTAACCCAACACGTTTTTTTTGGCCACCAGATAAGTTCTTGATAGATAGGTTTTTATCAATATTTAAATAATTACAAAATACATCTACCTGATATTCTTCCTCTTGATTATTAAGAGAGGATAAAATCTCTTTTTCTATCGATTGATCCTCATTAATAAATTGAAAGTTTTGATCAAAATACTTAATAGAAAAATTATCTATTTTCCAAATTTCTCCATTATCAATTTCATGGCCGCCAGAGATAACATTCATTAGAGTAGATTTGCCTACCCCGTTTTTTCCTACGAGCGCTATAAAATCTTTTCTATGGATGTTGAGATCTAGATTATTAAAAAGTTCGTTTTTGTGATAACTAACTATCGCTTCCTTCAGGGAGAATAATAATTGACTACTCATGGGACATAAAAATTCATTTGGCTGGGGCGGTAGGATTCGAACCTACGCATGCCGATACCAAAAACCGGTGCCTTACCGCTTGGCTACGCCCCAATAAGATTTAAGAACTTAACCGAAATAATAGGATTTTTCAATTCTAAGTAGAGGAAATTTCTCATGAATATCATTAATTATAGATTTTTCCACATGAGCAGACTTAAATGAAAGAAAAATAGATGACCCACTGCCGCTCATATCAAACAGTTTAAAGTCACTCTTAAAATTACATAAGTAATCATAAATCAGACTAAATTCTTTGTTTAGTGCTTTGGATGAGAATGTAAGGTCATTTTTAGTCGAAATATTTGAATGAGTGTATTCTTTTTTTTTAAAATTTAAAAAAACTTCCTTTGTTAAATTTTTTTTTGATGGAATAATTATAAAAATTTTTTTCCATCTTGGTTTTTGAACTTTTATTATTTTAATATTTTTTAATCCATCAATCATTTTTGGATATTGATTAATAAACAATAATACATCTGATCCAATATTTGGTGCATCTTCCCAAAAATATTGAGGATTAATATTATGGTAGCTATATAGGAATTTTAGGGTGGTCGCGGCATTCGAGGAGCCTCCCCCTAGACCATAACCAATTGGAATTTTTTTTTTTATATCTATATTAAAGAGAGATTTTTTTTTATATTTGCTATCAAAGTAAGAGATTGTTTTTTTTATTATATCCCCACTAAGATTAATTTTTTTTTTATAATCATAATATTTAATATTTAAGGATTTGGATTTCATTATTTGAATTTCGTCACTCAGTTTTAATAAAGAAACTTTTGATTTTAATTTATGTTTACGAAAATTAGCATCAAAGTTTAATATTTTTAAATTTAAATTAATTTTAGCAGGTGAATAAATTTTAACTTTTTTCAATTTCTATTAAAAACCTCATCATACTTAAAATAATCCTTATGAAATAAAATAATTTTATTATCTAAGAACTTAGACTCTTTTGTTCTATTCAGTTGCAAGTAAATTTGAGATAGGTGATCAATAATTTCTGGCTCTGAAGGTTCCATTAAATAAGCTTGAGTTATCCATTTTTCTGCAAGTTCAATTTTATTCTTTTTGAAATATAGCCATCCTAGGCTATCTAAAATAGCTCCATCTTCAAAATTAGACTCTTCTACAGCTTTGACTAACATTCTTTCTGCCTTATCCAAATTTTGATTATTTTCAACCCAGAGATAAGCAAGGTAGTTAAGGATAGATGGATATGATCCATTTGAAATATTAATGCTTTTTTGGATTATATTTTCAGATTTGTCTACATACGCATTTCTTTCAAGAAGAATACCATATTTAAATAATTGAATTGGATCTTGAGTTTTATTTAAACTATCTAAACAACAGTCCTTTATTAAATTTAATGCAATTAGATTATCGTTTTGACTGTAATACTTCATTGCAACAATCAAAGCTAATTCAGTTTTTTGCCATTCATTGGGCTGAGTAATATTTTTTAAATATGAAACAATTTCATCTAAATCTAAATTAAAATTAGTTGCTGTTTTCAGATAAAGATAATCTTTGAAGTATTGAAAATTTTGATTTTGAAACTCAAAATTTTGTATCATTTGTAATGTATTAGAATTTGGAGTTAATTGGGCTATAAAAGAAATTTTTTGATAATCATAGTACTCTTTGTTTTTTATATCTTTTTGTTGTAAGTAAGAAAGTAGGGCTAAAGATTCTTTATAATCCTTAGCATAAAAATAATAAGCACTAGTCTGTTGAATTTGAATATTAATAATATCAAAGTAGCTTTCAATTTGATATTCACTGTCTAACTCAAAAGTTAATTTACTCATTGAATCTTCTAATCTAATAAGTTGATCTTTGGACAGATTTAAATCATTTGTATTAAAAATATGATTGATTAAATGTAATTGCTTAAAATTAAACTGTGAGATTAGCTCTTTATCATCTTTAATAATCTCGTATGTATTTTGAATATTTACGATATCTCCAGTCAAATAATAAAAATATAATTTATTTAAAACCTTTAAATTATTAAATCTATTATCAATTTTTTCTAGAAATTCAAAATTTACATTGTTTTGACAATAACTATTCCAAAAACTTATAGTCATCGTTAGTGCCTCCTCGAATATATAATTCTCATTGTTCATTTTTAGACTTTTACAGTTGTTAGACTTAATTTGATCCAAAGAATGAAATAAATCCGCTATATAGATATCTAAATTAAATTTTTGAACTTTTTGACTATTTTGATTAACAATGTACTGATTTAAAAAATTTATTTCTTTGTCTTTAAATTCTTCGTAACTAGGCAATAATTTCCACGTTTCATAGTCGTTATTGAAATCTGAATAAATAGAGCTTAAAATTTGGTTGTCAGAATTAGCCTCAAAATTAGCTGCATTAGCATGTACAATTAGAAAGAAAAAACATATAAAATTCGCTACATAATTAATCATTATTGCCATGAATAATAAACAGTATCAAAAAAATATTCTTTTGGAATTGCTGAATTTAGATGAATTTAAATCATCTGACTTTCGTAATGCTGAAGATGTCCCAATCCCCCAAAAAGAGAAAGTCAAAAAACTTAGTATAAATGACATTAGCTCATTAGATATCCTAGCAAATCAACTCCGGGAAAAATTTTCTCTTAAAAATTTAGTCGTAGAAGGCGCAACTTCATCTAACATTTTATTTTTTTATGGTAAATGTACAATTCAAGATACTAAAATTCTAGATGGCCCAATGGGAGATCTTTTTGATAAAATGCTTTCATCAATTAAGTTAAATAGAGAAAAAATAAGCCTATCCTCATACATTCCAAGAGGTCTTGAGCACCTCTCAGATAATGAAGATTTCTTAAACCAGATACAACTGTTTAACTATAAATTGATTGAATTAGTTAACCCCAAATATCTTATCATCATGTCAAATTTCTGTATTAAAATGTTATTAGCCACTGATTTATCTTCTATGTCTTTAAGAGGAAAGTGGTTTGACTTTAATACACCAAATGACGTAACACCAAAAAAATGTAGAGTTTTATATGAACCAGAGATTTTGATTAATAATCCTGACTTAAAAAAAGATGCTTGGGAGGACTTAAAAGAAATTAAAAGACAATTAGGTGGCTAAAATGAGATATTTTTTTATATTTTTATTAATTTTTTTTTCGAAAAGTGCACTTGCCCTTAGCGCAAAAGATATAAAATTATATAAATCAATTTTTCATGACTACAGAAATGGTAATTTTAAAGAAGCTGATAAAAATATTGTAAAATTAGATGATAATATATTAATGGGTCATGTTGAGGCTCTTAAATTACTTCATCCTACCAAACATCGTTCAAGCTTTAGTGAATTAAGAATATGGCTAAGCAAGTATAATGATCAATATGAATCTAAAAGGATTTATAAACTAGCTATAAAAAGGATGCCTTCTGGATCACAAGAACCTTTAAAAAATAAATATCCTGAAATTGATGAAATATTTCTTGAAATACAATCTAAGGAAAAAACAGTAAGTTCTCTTAAAAAGATTTTTACAAATAAAAACTTTTCAAAAAAAATAAGTATTTATAATACTGTTAGATCAAGAGTTGGGAGAGGTTGGCCTACAGGGGCTTTAGAATACTTAGAACATCATAGAAAAAATTTTAACGATAAAGAATTATCCTTTTTGTTATCAAAAATTGCCAATGGATACTACTTAGCTAATCTAGACGATAAGGCAATTAATGTTTTAAAAAATGAATCGTTTATTAATGACCCCTACTCTGAGGGTCTATGGATAAAAGGATTATCCCACTATAGAAAAGGAGAATTTCAAAAAGCATCTAGGCAATTTTTGATTTTATCAAAAATTACTAGCAATAAATGGCTCAGAAATGCTGGGGCATACTGGTCTTTTCTATCGGCCACCAAAGATCCGTATGACAATATAACTTTTCAAGCATCCCTTGACTCTTTAAATGCTGCCTGTAAGCCAAGCTTTAATATCTACTCTCTACTTTCCTGTAGAGTTTTAGATAAACCTATTATTGATTTTGAATTTAACAATTTAGAAATGTCAAAAGATCTTAATTCTTTTACTCAAAGTAATTTAGGGGAAAGAATTCAAGCCTTAATAGACATAGATGAAATTCCAATTGCAGAAATTGAATTAAATAGAATACAAGGTATTTCTAACGATCGTTTTAAAATGACATTATTAGGATTTTCTAAAAAAAATGACCTAAGTTCTTTACAAATTAAAACGGCAAAATATTTGTTCAAAGAAAATGCACCTATAGATTTTTTATATCCAACTCCCAAATGGATAAAAGATTATAAATTTAATGATGTTGACCCTATCTTAATTCTAAGCATGATAAGGCAAGAGTCACAATTTAGTGCTTTTGCGAGGAGTGGGAAAAGTGCTTACGGTTTAATGCAAATTCTCCCTTCAACGGCACAAATGGTTAATAAAAAATATAGCTTCAAATCAAACCCGAGATATCTTTATGACCCAAAAATAAATGTTGATACTGGCAGTCTTTATATTAAGGGCCTCTTAAATATGAAAAATATCAATGGTGATTTATTAAAAGCATTAATATCATATAATGCGGGACCGGGTAATCTGTCAAAATGGATGAAAAAAACATCATTTAATAATGATAGTTTTTTACTAATAGAGTCCATACCTTCAAGAGAAACAAGAATATTTGTAGAGAGAGTTTTAACTAATCTTGTGATTTATGAGTTAATCAATCATAATTCATTTAATTATGCTGATGAACTTATAGAAAAAAATACTATTGCCATACAATGATTGATGAAAAAATAATATTTACCCCTATTAATATCGCTGTCTTAACTATTTCTGACACAAGAAGTAAGGACAATGATAAGTCAGGTTCCTATTTATCAAAATCAATTAATGAAAAAGGACACTCTTGCACCTATCATGAGGTAATCAAAGATGATCCTTCTCAAATAATTAATACTGTTAAAGGGCTAAGTTTAAAAAAAGAGATAGATGTCATAATTACGACAGGCGGCACAGGTTTAACAGGCAGGGATAATACTATTGATAATATTAAATCTATTTCAGAAATAGAAATACCCGGTTTTGGAGAATTGTTTAGACAAATAAGTTTTCAAAAAATTGGAACTTCAGCAATTCAATCAAGAAGCAGTGCTTTCTTAGTAAATAAGACTTATGTTTTTTGCCTTCCTGGATCGAAATCTGCTGTTCAAGATGCCTGGAAAGAGATTTTATTTTATCAATTAGACATCAGGCATAAGCCTTGTAATTTTGTTGAGTTAATACCTAGACTAGATGAGTGATTTCATTATTGGCGTTGATGAGGTAGGGAGAGGTTCCTTGGTTGGTAGTGTCATTATTTGCGCTTTTAGATCAAAGAATGCTTTATTTGACCTGTTGCCCTTCTCAGTTAAGGACTCAAAAAAAATAAATAAAAAACAAAGAGAGAGTATCTATAACTATTTTCATGAAAATAAAAATCTTAACTGCTCTTATCAAATTACTTTTGGAAAAAAAAGAGATATTGAGGAATTGAATATCCATAAAGTTGTTCTGCAATCTATGTCCATAGCTGTTAAGGCTATCTCTAAACCTAGTGATAAAATTATTATTGATGGAAGTTTTGTTCCTGAGGATTTAAAAGAATTTCAAGTTTCATCTTTAATCAAAGCTGATGATAAAATTAACCAAGTTTCTGCGGCTTCAATTATAGCTAAAGTTTTTCGTGATAAATTAATCTCAAGATTACATTTCTTTGAGAATAAATATGGTTGGAACAAAAATGCAGGATATGGAACAAAAAACCATCTTGAAGCAATTAATAAATACGGCATCAGCCCTTTTCATCGCAAAACTTATCAACCTATTAGTCGACTTATCAAAGAGTTATCTACTTAGTTATCAACAGTCTTGTTAAGATTGACTAACTTTGAAACAAAAAAAAACTTAAGATTCTTAGGTGTTAAAGTTAGATAAAATTCATCAGGGTGATTGTTTAGAATTACTGAATAAAATTGATGATAATTCCATAGACCTTATTTTTTTAGACCCTCCTTATAATTTACAATTAAATAAAGAGTTAACTAGACCCAATCACTCTGTGGTTACTGGCGTAAGTCAGGATTGGGATAAATTTGATAATTATACAAGTTATGATGAATTCACATTATCCTATCTGAAAAATTGTAAGAGAATTCTTAAAGATGATGGGGGTCTTTGGATCATAGGTTCATACCATAATATTTTTAGGATTGGAAAAATTCTTCAAGATTTAAATTTTTGGATACTCAATGATGTGATTTGGGTGAAATCCAATCCATTACCAAACTTCAGGGCAACTAGACTTACCAACGCTCATGAAACCTTAATATGGTGTTCAAAAAATCCTAAATCAAAATACCAATTTAATTACCATACTCTTAAAACTAGTAATGAGGATAAACAAGAAAGAAGTGTTTGGAATTTTCCCATCTGTTCTGGAAAAGAAAGATTAAAAAACAGTGAGAATAAAACTGCTCACCCAACCCAAAAACCATTAGCGCTTATGAATAAAATTTTACTTCAGTCGACAATTAAAGGTGATTTAGTATTAGAGCCCTTCGCAGGTACGGCTAGCTTTTGTGCAGCAGCAAAATACTTAGGAAGAAAATATATTGGATTTGAACAAGACATTTCATATCAAAATTTAGCTAACGATAGGTTAAAATCTATAAAATCGCTTGATGAAAAACTTTTAGATATTAATGAAAAGGATAAACCTCAAAAAAAGATTCCTTTTGGTACTTTAATAAATTCTGGATATTTAAAACCCGGCTCTGAACTTTTTAATAAAAATAAAAACTATAAGGCCACAATATTACCTGATGGTAGTATCACTTATAAAAATAACAGAGGGTCGATCCATAAAATAGCTGCTAAGGTAAATAATACAATTTCTTTTAACGGATGGGACTACTGGCATTTCGAAGATAAAAAGAAAAAACTCATCTCTATTGATGAAATTAGAAAAAAAATAAGATCTTAAATTAAAATTTTTTTAAATAAAGTTGGCAGAGCAATT
>JACLAB010013205.1_pt1 | contig 93376 bp, 107 predicted proteins | sample 8027921 | NCBI WGS metagenome assembly JACLAB01 (sample SAMN15725117, study PRJNA655200) | protist metagenome | isolation source: fluorescence activated cell sorting (FACS) single amplified genomes of... | place: USA: West Boothbay Harbor, Gulf of Maine | collected 2000-07-19 | reverse complement strand
TTTTTAATTTAAGATTTTCAGATATAAAAGGGAAATGATGAAGATATCCAGTACATAAAATTACAGCATCTGCTTCTTGCACGTGGCCATCTTTAAATATTGCCTTATTCCCCTCAAGTCTATCTAGATGAAAAACTTCTTTCATACCTTTGGGCCATTTAAATCCCATTGGATTGTGTCTATAACCAATAGTAACACTTTTTGCCCCATACTTATGACACTGAAGAGCGACATCTTCAGCAGAATAACTACTTCCTAAAACAACAACATTTTTGCCTCGAAATTCTTCTGCATCTCTAAAATCATGAGAATGCATTATTCTTCCAGGAAATGATTTCATTCCAGGATATTCTGGGATGAATGGAACCGAAAAATGACCAGTAGATACAATTACGTAATCAAAAATATCTTTCGAAATTTTGTCATTTTTTTTATCTCGATAAGTAATCTCAAAGTTACTGTTTACATAAGAAACATTAGTAACAGAGGTGTTAAATTTTATTTTAGATTTTATATTTCCCTTTTTAACTCTACCTAAAATATAATCATATAAAACTGCTCTAGGTGGAAAAGAAGGAATTGGTTTTCCAAAGTGTTCATCAAATGAGTAGTCAGCAAATTCTAAACATTCTTTAGGGCCGTTTGACCAAAGATATCGATACATACTATTAGGTACAGGGTCACCGTATTGATCAGATCCAGTTCTCCAACTGTAATTCCATAATCCACCCCAATCTTCTTGCTTATCAAAACAAACTATTTCAGGTATTTTTTCACCTTTTTTTTCTGCTTGTTCAAAGGATCTTAAAGCGGATAAACCACAAGGACCAGCACCAATAATTGCCACTTTTGTCATAATATCATCTCTCTCTATTAATTTATAACTGTACTTTAGCAACAAAATGCTAAAAATTAATATAAAAAAATACTAAATTATGAAAAAAATTATTATTATTGGTGCTGGAGCAATGGGATCAGCTTTTGCTGTACCATGTCTTGAAAACCAAAATGAGGTAACACTCGTTGGTACGCATTTAGAAGATGATTTAATAAATAATATTAAATCTAATAACAATCTTCATCCAGCTTTAAATATTGAATTACCATCAAAACTGAAGGTAGAAAAATTTGAAAAATTACAATCAATACTTGAAGAGGGAGTAGATATCATTGTTGCTGGAGTTAGCTCGGTGGGAATTGAATGGTTTGTTAATCAAATTACAAAGAGCTACAAAAAAAATCTTCCCATTATTTTATTAACCAAAGGTCTGGCTATTGAGGGTAATGAATTAATAACGCTTTCAGATAAAATTAAAAAACTTCTCAAAGATGAAGGTCATACGGATGTAAATGTTTCAGCGATTAAAGGACCTTGTTTGGCAGCAGGTCTTGCCTATAAAATGAGGACTGGAACAGTTATTGCAAACCCAGATATCAAAGAAACTGAAAAATTAAAAAAAATTATATCAACAGATTACTATTCAACAGAAGTATCAGATGACTTAACTGGCATTGAATTATCAGGTGCAATTAAAAACATTTATTCTATGTTAATTGGAGCCTCAGAAGGGTTAAGTAGTTCAAAAGCACCTAAAGAAATTCAATCTAAATATTATTTAAATACATCAGCCTCATTAATTCATAGATCAATATCTGAAATGGTTGAGTTTGTTTCTTTCTATGGAGGAAGACCTGAAACTGTTTATGGCCTAGCTGGTTTAGGTGATTTATATGTTAGTGCAATAGGAGGAAGGAATAGCTTGATGGGAAAATATTTAGGTGAAGGATACCTTTATAAAGAAGCTAAAGAAAAATTTATGAAAAATATTACAGTTGAAGGTGCACAACTTGCATTGGAAATTGGTCCTAAAATTTTACAAGATCTTAATTCTAAACATTTTCCATTAATGTTTAGTATGTTAAATACTATATGTGATAATAAGAAATTAGAAATTCAATGGTAAAAAATATATTAATATTTGTTTTCATAATACTTGGAATGGTGGTTATTTTAAATTTTAGTGACCATAACCTTAAAAGAGCAGTAGACGCTTGTTTAGCTGGAAGCCAAAAACTATCTAAATCTAAAATTACTGATCTTGAGGAAGCTAAAAAATTTTGTGAAGAAGAAATTAAAAAAAATAAAAATTAGAAAAAGACTTGCTCATGAATTCAAACTGGAATTATCCAACAACTATGTGGGTTGGCAAAGATAGAGTTAAAGACCTAAGTATTGCTTGTAAAACTTTAAATATTAATAAACCATTACTGGTAACCGATAGTGGTTTAGCCAAATCAAAGATTGTAATTAACGTTTTAAATAATCTAAAAGAAAATGGTATTACAGCTGAATTATATTCAGACGTTGTTGGTAATCCAACTGGTACCAATGTAAATGAAGGTGTTGATAGTTATAAAAAAAACAATTGTGATGGTGTTATTGCGTTTGGAGGCGGTAGTGGTTTAGATGTTGGTAAAGCAGTTGCTTTTATGTCAGGTCAAAATCTACCTATTTGGGATTTCGAAGATGTGGGAGATAATTGGACTAAAGCAAATTCTGATAAGATTGCTCCCATTATTGCAGTACCTACTACTGCGGGCACTGGTTCTGAAACTGGCAGAGCATCAGTAATATTAAATGAAGAAACTGGTGTAAAAAATATTATTTTTCATCCAAAATTTTTACCATCAATAGTTATTTTAGATCCAATTTTAACAGTTGGATTACCAGCAAAAATGACTGCAGCAACTGGAATGGATGCACTAGCACATAATTTAGAAGCCTATTGTGCACCAGGCTATCACCCAATGGCAGATGGAATTGCTTTAGAAGGAATGAGATTAATTGATAAGTGGCTATTAGAAGCTGTTAGCAATGGATCTAATATTGAAGCAAGAATGAATATGTTAACAGCAGCTAGTATGGGCTCAACTGCATTTCAAAAAGGACTAGGAGCAATTCATTCTCTAAGTCACCCAGTAAATGCATTAAACAATATTCATCACGGTTTATCTAATGCAATATTTATGCCTTACGTATTAACTTTTAACAAAGATGTAATTGGAAATAAGATAATTAAAATTTGTGACTATTTAGAACTTAAAGACAGATCTTTTGATGGTTTTGTTAACTGGGTTTTAGATTTAAGAAAAAAACTTGATATGCCTCATAAATTATCAGAAGTGATTGATGAAAAAGATTTTGATATTGATAGATTATCAAAAATGGCTTTAGCAGACCCATCTACTGGAGGAAACCCAAAAAAATTAACTGAGGATGATATGAGGAATATGTATCAACACAGTATGATGGGTGAATTATTTAAATGAGTGATTTAAATATTTTAATTGTTGAAGGAAATATTAGAGAAGATAGTGAGTTTTTTATTAAAGCAGCTGGAGCTTCTGCAGCAGATAATTTAAAAAATTTAATCTTAAAAATAGAACCATCAGCAATTACTGAAATTATAAATCCTGGTCATGATGATGAGACAACGAACGCTCTAAAAGACATGAGTAAATATAATGGTATTGTCTTTACGGGTGGTGCAATGCGAATAAATGATATGACAGATGTGATTAAGAAACATATTAATTTTGCATCAAATTGTTTCACTCAAAAAAAGAAAATTTTAGCTATTTGTTGGGGATTACAAGTTTGTTCTACAGCAGCTGGAGGCAAGGTAAACCCTGGTAAAAATGGTGCTCACATTGGAATTGCATCAGATGTAATTATTAATAATGAAGGTGAGAAGCATTTTATTTACAAAGATAAGAAAAAGATTTTTACATCACCAGCATTTAATTTTGATGAAGTAAGTGAATTACCGGAAAATGCTATTCTTCTATCAAGTGATAAAGTTAACAATGTAATGGGCGTTAGTTTTAGTGCGGGAAACTCTGAAATTATTGGCTTACAGTATCATCCTGATTATGAGTACTTTCAGATGCTTAAACTTATTGAAGGTCGTAAAGAACGACTATTTGTAAATAAAAATTTTTTAAATGAAGAAGAGTATGAAAGTCATATCTCATACATAAAATCTCAAAACGAACTATTAGATTTTAATGACAGAACATGTGAAGTTAGAAACTGGCTTAATTATCTGCGTAACTAGTTTCTAAAATAGACCTTCAATTTCACCATCTTTATTTAGCTTAATTGAATCTGCTGCTGGAACTCTTGGTAACCCAGGCATCGTCATAACGGCTCCACATATAACAACAATAAACTCTGCTCCAGAAGAAAGTTTAATCTCCCTAATTGGTAAAGAGTGTCCTGTTGGTGCACCTTTTAAGCTTGGATCTGTTGAGAAGCTGTATTGAGTTTTTGCAATACAAATTGGAAAGTCACCATATCCAGCATCTTCAAAGCTTTTTAATTGATCTCTAATTTTAGTATCTGCAATAACCTCATCTGCTCTATAAATTTCTTTTGCAATTGTTTCTATTTTTTTAAAAAGAGGAGTTTTACTTTCATATAAGAATTTGAATTTATCCTCATTTTTCTCACATAATTCAGCAACATGACTTGCAAGTTCTTTTGTACCTTCGCCACCATTTGCCCAATGAGTACAAAGGCTTGCTTTAACTCCAATAGTGTCACAAAATTCTATCAAAGCTTTTACTTCATTCTCTGTATCTTTAATAAAATGATTAACAGCTACTGCAACTGGTAAACCAAATTTTTTTACATTTTCTACATGTCTTTGAAGGTTAACTAGACCTTTTTTTAAGGCTTCTACATTTTCTGTTTTAAGATCATCTTTTGCTACACCACCATGCATTTTTAATGCTCTAATAGTTGCAACAATTACAACACAACTAGGTTTTAAATCTGATTTTCTACATTTAATATCAAGGAATTTTTCTGCACCAAGGTCTGCACCAAATCCTGCTTCTGTCACAACATAGTCAGCAAGTTTTAGTCCAGTCTTTGTTGCAATTACAGAATTACAGCCATGAGCAATGTTAGCAAAAGGGCCACCATGAATAATTGCAGGATTATTTTCTAAAGTTTGAGTAACGTTAGGTCGAATTGCATCTTTTAATAATACTGTCATTGGACCTTGTGCTTTTAAATCTTTAGCATAAACAGGTTTTTTATCTCTAGTATAAGCAATTGTAATATTTCCTATTCTCTTTTCTAAATCTTCTAAATCATTTGATAAGCAAAAGATTGCCATGATTTCAGATGCAACAGTTATATCAAAACCATCTTCTCTTGGAAAACCATTTGCAACTCCACCTAAATTTATATTTATAGATCTTAAAGAACGATCATTCATATCGATTACTCTTTTCCAGACAATTCTTCTAACATCGATATCAAGTTTATTTCCCCAATAGATATGATTATCAATTAAGGCTGACAACAAATTATGAGTTGATGTTATTGCATGAAAATCTCCAGTAAAATGTAAATTAATTTGTTCCATTGGAACTACTTGAGCATAACCGCCACCTGCTGCTCCACCTTTCATTCCAAAAGAGGGACCAAGGCTTGGCTCTCTTAAACAAACAATAGATTTTTTTCCAATTTTGTTTAATCCATCATTTAAACCAACTGAAGTTGTAGTTTTTCCTTCACCAGCTGGTGTAGGAGTGATTGCCGTCACTAATACAAGTTTTCCATTTGGTTTATCTTTTAGTGTGTCTAAATATTCTAAATTAATCTTTGCAATGTGTCTTCCCATTGGACTAAAAGCTGAGCTTTCATCAGGCACATTTATCTTGGCTAAAATATCATTTATAGGTTGCATTTTAGCTTCTCTAGCTATTTGAATGTCTGACTTAACTTCGCTCATTTTAAACTCCTATAAAATTAATTTTTAATGCCCAATTGATATCTTATTTTAAATTTTTGGAAACTTCTAAAAAATATATATAAAAAAAATAAGAACTATTTATATTCCTTTGTATAAAATTATTTTATGCAAAAATATTCTATATTTAATTTGATCAAAAATGCCTTCACTGGTCATCAAAATTGGGATTTGGCCTGGAAAGATCCAACTCCTAAAAAAGAATATGATGTGGTTATAATTGGTGGAGGTGGTCACGGCCTAGCAACTGCTTATTATTTAGCTAAAGAGCACAATATTACAAACGTTGCTATCATCGAAAAAGGTTGGATCGGGGGTGGAAATGTTGGAAGAAATACCACAATCATTAGATCAAACTACATGCATGACGATAATGCTTTGTTTAGTGAGTTTGGAATGGATTTGTGGAGAAAGATGAGTCAGGATTTAAATTACAATGTAATGTTTTCTCCAAGAGGAATTATTAACCTTGCTCACTCAGATGCCCAGATGAATGTTTTCGCAAGAAGAGGAAACTCAATGCGATTAAATGGTATCGATGCAGTTTTATTAAATAGAGAAGAGGTAAAAGAAATTATTCCAATGGCTGACTTTTCAGACAATGTAAGGTTTCCTATATTTGGTGGACTGATGCAACCAAGCGCTGGAACGGCAAGGCATGATGCTGTTGCATGGGGTTATGCACGTCAAGCAGATTCAATGGGTGTAGATATTATTCAAAATTGTGAAGTAACAGGTTTTGATGTCGTAGGGGGAAAAATTCAAGGAGTTAGAACTTCACGAGGGGATATTAAGGTTAAAAAAATTGGACTATGTGTTGCAGGTAGTACAAATATTTTAGCAGAGAAATTAAATATGACAGTACCAATTGAAACACATCTTTTACAAGCTTGTGTTTCAGAACCCGTTAAACCTGTTTTAGATAAAGTTGTAACTTTTGGTGCAGGACATTTTTATATTAGTCAGTCGGATAAAGGTGAGATGGTAATGGGAGGAGATTTGGATGGCTATAATAGCTATGCGCAAAGAGGAAACCTTCCAACCCTTCAACATGTTTTAACTGAAGGAATTGCGATGATGCCTTTTCTTAGCAAACTAAAAATGCTTAGAACTTGGGGTGGGATAATGGATATGTCTATGGATGGCTCACCTATAATAGATAAAACTCATATTGAAGGATTATATTTAAATTGTGGTTGGTGTTATGGTGGATTTAAAGCAACACCAGCATCAGGATGGACATTTGCACATACAATTGCACAAGATAGAGTTCACAAATTAAATGCTGGATATAGTTTAAATAGATTTCACACAGGTCACTTATTAGATGAAAAAGGACTTGGAACTAAAACGTGGATTTCATAAATGCTTCATATTAAATGTCCTCACTGTGGGATGAGATCTCAAAATGAATTTTCATACGGTGGTGATGCAACCGTTAAAAGACCAGAGCTTAATAAAGAAGTTTCAGATCAAGATTGGGATAATTTTGTCTATAATAGAAAAAGTTTAAGAGGAAAACACAAAGAGCTATGGCAACATATATCAGGATGCAGACAGTGGATTAAAGTAGAAAGAGACACTGCAACTCACGAAATATTTAAAACCGTTAAAGCTAGCGAAGATATTTAATATGACACAAAATTATAGATTAGATAATATTGGACTAATAAATAGAGATAAAAAAATCTCATTTAAATTTAATGGTGTAACGTACTTTGGTTATGAAGGAGATACCTTAGCTTCAGCATTACTTGCTAATGGAGTTCATTTAATAGGAAGAAGCTTTAAATATCATAGACCCAGAGGTTTTTTTGGTGCAGGAGTAGATGAACCATATGCAATTGTTCAATTATACAGAAATAATGAAACTGAACCGAATGTAAAAGCTACAGAACAAGAGCTCTTTGAAGGTCTGGAAGCAACAAGTGTTAATTGTTGGCCAAGTGTTAATTTTGACATTGGTGCTATCAACAATTTGTTAAAAATATTTCTTCCAGCAGGATTTTATTACAAAACGTTTATGTGGCCAAAAAGTTTTTGGTACAAAGTTTATGAGCCATTTATAAGAAAAGCAGCAGGACTTGGGGTTGCATCAATTGAACATGACAAGGAAAGATACGAACATAAATATGAATATTGTGATTTGTTAATTGCAGGTTCAGGACCCTCTGGTTTAGCAAGTGCATATGCTGCTGCTAAAAATGGAGCAAGAGTAATTTTAGCAGAAGACAAGCCTAGATTTGGCGGAACTTTATTAACCAGCGAGGTTAATATTGGAAATCAAACAGGAAAAGAATGGGCAGAAAATATTATTTCTGAACTTATAGAAATGCCTAATGTTATTGTTAAAAATAGATCTCAAGTATTTGGTTACTATGATCACAATATGTTAGTGATGTCAGAAAAATTAAGTGATCACTTACCTAAAACTAAAAAATATAATCCAAAACAAAGACTTTGGTATATTAGAGCAAAAGAAGTTTTAATCTCATCAGGATCAATTGAAAGACCTTTGGTATTTGGAAATAATGATACACCAGGTGTGATGCTGTCCTCTGCAGCAAAAGAATATTTAAAAGTTTATGGAGTGTTAGTTGGTAAAAAACCTTTAATATTTACCAATAATGATAGCGGATATGAAACGGCTATAGAGTTTAAAAAAAATGGTGTTGATCCAATTATTTTAGATACAAGAAAAGAACCAAAGTCAGAAATTATAGATGAAGCAAAAAAACTAGATATTCAAATTAAATTTTCTTACGTAGTAGTTGCTGCTAAAGGGTATAAAAAAGTTAAATCAGCTGAAGTTGCTAAAATTTCTGATGATAAAAACGAACTAGGAACTTTAGAAAATATTAATTGTGATTGTATTTGTGTTTCAGGCTTTTGGACACCAACAATACATTTAGCTTCTCAATCAGGAAACAAAACTACTTTTAATAAGGATATAGATGCATTTGTAACTGGATTATCAAAACAAAATGAAACAACCTTAGGTGCTGCTAATGGAACTTTTACATTAGAAGAAACTTTAAAAAGTTCATTTGAAACTGGATATGAACTTTCAAAAAAAATTACTAATAATGATAACAAAACATCATTGCCAACAGTTATGGAAAAAAAATCTACCACACATGATAAATTTTGGTGTGTGCCTTTGCCTAAAGGAAAAACATATAAAAGATTTTTAGATTTTCAAAACGATGTAGCTGTTTCAGATGTAGAAATTGCACTAAAAGAAGGATATCGATCCATAGAACATGTAAAAAGATATACGACACTAGGAATGGCCACAGACCAAGGAAAAACAAGTAATCTCAACGGTTTGCAACTAGTTTCAAATATTGAAAATAAAATAGTGCCAGAAGTAGGTCATACAACTTTTAGACCTCCGTATACACCAGTTACTATTGGTGCAATTGTTGGAAGAGAGGTTGGCAAACATTCAAAACCAACAAGAAAATCACCAATGCACACTTGGCATGAAAAAAATAATGCTGTGTTTGTAGACGCAGGTGTTTGGTTGAGACCAAGATATTATAAAATTGGAGAAGAAACTTTATTTGAAGGTTCAAAAAGAGAAGCTAAAAATGTTAGAACAAATGTAGGTGTTTGTGACGTAACTACTTTAGGTAAAATTGACATTAAAGGACCTGATGCAGCAGAGCTACTAAATAGAGTTTACACTAATGCTTGGTTAAAACTGCCAGTTGGTAAAGCAAGGTATGGTGTAATGTTAAGAGAAGATGGAATTGTTATGGATGATGGAACAACAACGAGAATTTCTGAAAACCATTATCATATGACAACAACAACAGCACAAGCAGCAAATGTTTTATCTCATCTTGAATATTATCTACAACTTGTATGGCCAGAACTAAATGTAAATGTGGTTTCAACTACAGAGCAATGGGCAGGAGCTGCAATTGCTGGGCCAAAATCTAGAGACTTATTACAAAAATTATTTCCAAATATTGATGCTTCAAATGAAGGGTTACCTTTTATGGGATATTTAGAAGCTGATTTATTTGGAGTACATGCACGAATTTTTAGAATTTCATTTTCAGGAGAGCTTGCTTATGAGGTTAATGTCGAGTCTGATAATGGAAACTTTATGTGGGAGAAGATAATGGAAGTAGGACAAGAATTTAAAATTCAACCTTACGGCACTGAAGCATTATCAACTCTAAGAATTGAAATGGGTCACATTGCAGGATCAGAACTTGATGGCAGAACCATTCCTTATGATAACTCTTTAGAAGGACTTGTTAGTAAAAAGAAAGATTTTATAGGAAAGCGTTCATTAGAAAGAGAAGCATTTATAGCTGAAGATAGACAAAAAGTAGTAGGGGTTGTTCCAATTGATAAGAAAACAAGTATCCCAGAAGGGTCTCATTTAGTTAAAGATGCAATGGCTCCAACACCAAACCCTAAATTAGGATATATTTCTGCATCTTGTTGGAGTGTTGAATACGATAATCCATTTTCACTAGCAATTCTTAAGGATGGAAAAAATATGATAGGGCAAAAACTATTTGCAATGTCACCTTTAAAAAATAAAACAATACCAGTTGAGATTGTTTCATCCCATTATGTTGATCCAAAAGGTGAAAGAGTAAGATCATGAGTTCAATTTCTGCTTTAAAGAATATTCATATCAAAGGTTTGTTTGGTGATCATGAAGGAAAAAATGATAAAGAACTGTTAAAAATAAGCGAATTAAGCGATTATCTAATCATTCAAATTGTTAAGTATAATAGTTCAGCAATAACTATTGAAAATATTAAGTTAGATGATTTGAACTTAAAAAATGAAACTCTAAATATAAGCTGTAACACCAATACAAGAATTTTATGGAATGGACCAAATAACTGGCTTTTAGTTTCTTCAAAAAAAGAAATTTTAAAAGAAATTAATGAAAAATTACCAGAAACAGATTTCGCCATAACAAATATATCTCATAGCAGAGCGATTATTCAAATAGAGGGAAAAAATACAAAAGAGATATTAAAAAAAGGATGCCCTTTTAATTTTAATGAATTGAAAAAAGATACTTGTTTAAATTCAATTTATAACGGAATGACAGTTACAATTGATATGCTAGATGACAATCCAGATAAAGTTAGAATATTCACATTAAGAAGTTTTGGAGAATCTTTTTATCATTCAATTACTGATGCTTGCTTAGAATTTGGTTATAAAGGAATTTAAAAATTTATTGCTTTCTTGTTGCAATATAAACACCAAAAGTTGCCACAGCAAAACCAACTAAATCTAGATTATTCAATTTTTCATTCAAAAATATCCAAGCCATTATTGCGGTAGTAGGGGGTATTAAAAAAAATATAGAAACAGTTTTACTTGCTGAGTTGTTCTTAATTAAAAACATTAAGATTGTAAAAGCTCCAAAAGATACAAGGAATATCTGATGACTCATTGCTATTAAGAATGTGGATGTAAAATTAATATAAGGTTCACTAAAAATTAAAATAATTATTATGTGAAAAGAACAGCCACCTATTGCTTGATACATATTACTGACAGACAAAGGTAAATTATTACTTATTTTTTTTTGCCATAAAGTAGAAGTTGTGATCGCTAGAAGAGCCATAAAAGAAGCTATCACTCCAAAAACAGGAAGACTTGATCCAATATCAAAACCTAAAACTAAAGCTGCACCAATAAACCCAAGGATCACTCCAATCCATTGTTTAAAAGTAACTTTTTCACCTAAAAATTTTCCTGCTAAAGCATTGGTTAAAATTGGCTGTAAGGTTACAATTAATGCAGCGATACCGGTAGGCATTCCGATCGAAACTGAATAAAAAACACCTCCCAAATACACACCATGAAAAAGTACTCCACTAAAAAGTGATTGTAGAAGATTTCTTGAATTTGTTAAAATTTTTTGTTTTGTATAAATTGAATAAATATAGAAACCAAAAGCTACCACAAAAAATCTAAATGCCAATGCCGCAAAGGGATCACTGTTATCTATTATTGGTTTTGTTGTCACAAAAGCTGAGGACCATAAAACAATAAAAATGAATGGAAAAATTTTAACCATACCAAGGTTATAGGCTATATTTTATACCAATATTAGAGATTAATATCCAAAATGAACACTTTCTCTCTTGAGTTGTGCTTTTAAATACTTAGGATTAAGGGGGGGGTATAATGATTTTAAAAAAGATTTTCGCTGGATTATTTTTGCTATTTTTTCTTAATGGTTGTGTGCAAAGTACAGCCTTATTAGGACCTGCTTATACATTAGCTAGCTCTGGTAATATCTATCAAGCTGGCCTTTCATATGGTTCTAATCAAGCAGTTAAAGAAATTACTGGTAAGTCTCCTACTGAAAATATTAAAAGCTTTGTAGATGATAAAAAATTAAAAGTTGAAGAAGAAGAAAGTCAAGAAGAGTTTTTTGCTTTAGTAAAAAGTAGAATAGAAAAAACAAGTAAAATTATTCAATTAGCTAATCAGTAATACCCAATAATAGCTGCTCTGATTGCCCAGTTTCTTTACACCACAGTTCATAACTTTCACACATACGCCATAAAAATTGTTGTGCTCTATTTGATGCTTCGATGAGAGTATTGTTTTCAGTCTCGTAAAGTTTAGGAATTTTAATTAAATTTTTAATAGTCATATCTTTTTGAATTTCTAAAAGTTTAATGGTTTCATCTGGTATTTTATTTCCAGTATCTTTGTCTAGATACTCATTTTTTTTTAATTCACCAAACCATTCGTCATGTAATGCACCAGTGCTTAATTTTATAAACTCATTAGTTTCCATGAATTTATTAATAGCTTGTTTTACATCAAGCTCCGGATCTTTATTCTTTTCAATAGAAACATAGGAGTAAATAATTTCAGCCATATATATAACATATGGTTTTTTGACTTTTGTATTCATTATCTATTTTTTATATTTTGCCATACAGGAGTTGGCTAATATTAAATTAGGATCAAGGTACAATTTTGAAACTTTAGCATTTTGTAAAGATTTATAAGCAAAAATTGCAATAGGTATCTCGGTGCAGCCAAGTATTATTTTTTTACATTTTTGTTTGATTAAATATTTAATTGCAGGCTTAATAGCTTTTTCTGCTAGTTTTATATTGCCCATTTTTACATGTTTGATTGTTTTGTTTACTGAACTTGTTTGTAAATTACTTAAAGGTTTAATTAATACATAATCCTTTTTAAAAATTTTATCATAAATCTCAGTTTTTAAAGTTCCCTCTGTTGCAAGAAGTCCAATTTTAGAATTTTTTTTACAACTTTTTTTTGTTTGTATAAAAACTTCTTTAGGCATGTTAATGATCGGTATCTTGATTTTTTTCTTTAAATCTTCATACCAATAGTGTGCAGTGTTACAGGGTATAACAATAAATTTGCACCCACTTTTTTCTAATGATTTACATCCATCTAACAAACTTTTTAAAACTCTATTATATTTTTTTGTATTTTTTGAAGTTCTTGGAATTGTAGATAATGATTTAGTTTGAACACCAATAGATTCTGGTCTTCCAGGAATATTTGATTTGTTATAAAGCATGAATAAAGGGTATTCTTGATCACTTTTTCCTCTATTTAACATTGCGAGTTTATTGCAAAAATCAAGTCCCGCTTGAGTTCCCATTCCGCCTAAAATTCCAATCATAAATATATATTTTCTATTAAATTTATTTAATAATTCCTTAAAGAGGTTTGTTGATACCTCTCATAAAAACTAAAATTAAGCAACCATCTTTAGTAAAGGACGAGTGTGTAGAGCCTGGTTCAAAAGTAACAAAATCACCTTTTTTAAAAACTTTATTATCTGGATCAGTTAATTCACCTTCTAACATCAAAAATTCCTCAAAGCCTGTATGAACATGGGGCAAACTTTTTGCATTTGGTTCCATTTTTAAAAGATAAGTCCCATTACCACCATTTTCTTTATTATAACTAATTTTATGCCAACTCATTCCAGGCACAACAACCCCATAATTATCAAATGGAGTGAATTCAACATCATAAAGGTCAGTTATTTTTCTATTTGTCATACTTGTTAGTTACTTATTATTAAATTGTTATATTCGATGATTATTAATAAAATATAAATATGCAAGATATATTTATTGAAGATGTGGGAAGTGGCACTCCATTAGTGTTAGTGCATGGTTTTTTAGGATCTTCTGAGATGTGGACTTTACAAACTGACTTTTTTAAAAAGAATTTTAGAGTTTTGGCACCAGCATTACCTGGTTTTGGAAAAAGTAATAAAGTTAACTCATATAATTCAATTGAAGGTATGGCTAAATCTATATTGACAAGTTTAGAAAAAAAGAAAATAGAACGTTTTTATTTATTAGGTCACTCAATGGGTGGCATGATTGTGCAAGAAATGGCAAAGTTAGCAGGTGAAAAAATATTAAAATTAATTTGTTATGGTACAGGACCAAGAGGAAATATACCTGGCAGATTTGAAACCATAGATGTTTCTAGAGACAAACTAAAAATTAATGGACTGGATAACACAGCTTATAGAATTGCAAAAACATGGTTCATTGAAGAGGATAAATCTAAATATTTTTATTTATGTGAAGAAGCGGGTAAACAAACTTCTTTAGAGGCGGCGGACAATGCTCTTGTTGCTATGAAAAATTGGAGTGGTATTGAAAATTTAAAAAATATTAAGAATGAAACTTTGATAATTTGGGGAGATCAAGACAAAGCCTATAACTTCAACCAAGTAGAAACTTTAAAAGAAAATATTAGAAATAGTGAACTTAGAACAGTTAATGGCTGCTCTCACAATGTCCATTTAGAGAAGCCAGATGAATTTAATACTATAGTGAGTGAATTTCTTAAAAAAAACTGATTGGTATTGGCTGAAATATTTAGCTAAATAATTAAAAAATTAATTTAATTAAAAAATCGCAGCCAATAGAAAGTGTGAATATTATGCAGTTTTTAAATTTACCGCTGAAGGACCTTTTGGACCATCTTCAACTTCAAAAGTCAAAGCTTGACCTTCATCTAAACCGTTCATACCAGCATCTCTAACAGCTGAAACGTGAACGAATACATCTTTTTCTTTATCTTCTCTTTCAATAAAACCAAAACCTTTAGTTGGATTGAACCATTTTACTTTTCCTTGTAGACTCATATTTATCTTCTTACTTTTTATTGTGTTACTTTTATTACTTATAATTAAGTAATTCACGCTTTGTTTAGATTTATTGAGGTTTTGTCAACTAAATTTAAAAGAATAAATAATTAAAGACTTATTTGTTGCTTATTAGCATGGTCATATAAATAGAGTTGATATCTTTTTTATAATGAGAGAAGGGCTCACAGGGCTTAAAACCACACTTACTAAATAGTTTTCTGGCATTTAAAAAGAACTCACCAGCACCTGTTTCTAAACTCAATCTTTTAATATTAAGTTTTTTTGCCTCATTAATTAGATGATTTATGACTTTTGTACCATTTCCTTTACCTCTAAAGTTGTCACTAACTCTTATAGATTTAAACTCACCATGTTCTTTATCTAGGAATTTTAATGCACCACTTCCCATTAGGTCATTTTCTTCCCACAGGCTCCAAAATTTAATAGTTGGATCTTTTAATCCAGCTATATCAAGTACGTGAGCACTACCTTCAGGTGACACAGATCTTAACTCAATGAAATGCTTTATAAGTAGCTCATGAACTTCTGGATTATCAAAATTTCCTTCGATTGATTTTAGCATATGAGAAATATCTACTTAAGAAGAGTTGTTAGGTGCCCCATTTTTCTTTTTGGTTTAATTTCTTTTTTAAGATAATCAAAGAAAAATTCATTTTCATTGTGTTCTTTATTTCTGTAATTAGTAATTTGATCTCCAATTATATTTGTCATCATTGCATTGGATATTTTTTTAAGAGGTATTTGCTCTAGTTTACAAACTGCTCTTACATGATTTTCAAATTGACTTACATTATACGCATTAATTGTTAGATGCCCTGAGTTATGAACTCTTGGTGCAATTTCATTTACATAAAGGTTATCATTCCTGTCAATGAAAAACTCAACACACAAAGTTCCAACATATTTTAATTCTTCTGCAATTGTTGTAGCCCATAGTTTTGATTGTTCTAATATTTTATCACTAATCTCTGCTGGAATTTTAGAATTTCTTAAGATTTGATCTTCATGTTCATTTTCAATGGGTTCATAAATTTCATATTTTTGAAAATCAAACCTAGTAATGATTATTGAAATTTCTTTTTTTAATTTTACTAATTTTTCTAAAATATAACCTTTTGAATAATCAACATCAATTGAGTCTAAATTTTCTAAACTGTTAATAGGGTGTTGACCTTTGCCATCATATCCTAATGTAGTAGTTTTGAGTATACCAGGTAATAAATCTTCAACAGAATCCATTTCAGATTTTTTTTCAATAGATACATATCTTGTAGTTCTTATATTTAGATTATTGATAAAATCTTTTTCTGCTAATCTATGCTGAATTATTCTATTTACAGAAGGTTTTGGTAAAACAGGTTTTATTTTATTAATTTCATTTAATGTTTCATAGGGAATATTTTCAAATTCATAAGTTACAACATCAACTTTACTCAAAAACTCATTAATCTTGTTTTTATCATTATATTCACCGTGTACAAAATCATTAGAAAAATTTTGGGCAGGAGCATCAATATCATTGCAAAAAATAACTGTTTTAATTTCAAGTTTATTTGCAGCAATAGCAAGCATACTACCTAACTGACCTCCCCCTATAATTCCAAGAATTGGTTTAGACATATTTTACAACTATTTGGGTTTTTTTTTAACAGATTTGCTTTGATTTAAACGAAACTGATTTAATTTTCTCTTAACAGTTAAATCACTAAGACCAATAATAGATGCAGCTAATAAAGCAGCATTAATTGCACCATCTTCTCCAATTGCTAATGTTCCAACAGGTATTCCTTTTGGCATTTGTGCAATGGATAGAAGACTATCAAGACCTTTCAGCTTTTTACTTTCAATTGGAACACCTAGTACCGGTAGAGAAGTAAGGGCTGAAATCATTCCTGGTAAATGTGCAGATCCACCAGCTCCAGCAATAATTACTGCAATACCATTTTTTTCAGCATTAATAGCAAATTCATACATTCTTTTAGGGGTTCTATGAGCTGATATTATTTTTGTTTCAAATTTTATGTTTAATTTTTTAAGAATATTTTGACAAAATGTCATGGTTTTGTAGTCAGATTGACTACCCATAACAATTGATACTTTGTTTAATTTATTTTTAGCCATTTGTTGTAATTTTATTCTAACGTAAATTGTTATTTCAAATTAAGCCTAAAATTTCAATAAAATTAATAGAATTTATCTATCTTATTGGTATTCTTTAAAACAAAGAAGATCACAATGAATTTTAAAATTGATAATTTACAATATTGTAACTGGTCTAGAGAAATTTTTCAGATCAATAAACAAGCAGGACTGGATGCAATCCATGTAACTATTGTTTACCACGAAGATTTTGATGAGCTAAAAACGGTATTAAAAAATTGGGAAAATCACTTTTCAGAAAATTCCGACTTAATTTTTCACGGTAAAAGTTTTAAAGATATTGAAAAAGCTAAATCTGAAAATAAAACTGCAGTTTTTTTTGGTTTTCAAAATTGTTCACCTATAGAAGATGATATTGGATTGGTTGAAAAAGTTTATGATTTAGGATGTAGGTTTATGCAGCTTACTTATAATAATCAGTCCTTACTAGCGACGGGATGTTATGAAGCAATTGATAGTGGGGTTACTAATTTTGGTAAAGAGGTAATTAAAGAGATGAATAGACTAGGTCTTGTAATAGACATGTCTCATTCAGCAGAAAAAAGTACAATTGATGCAATTGAGATAAGTGAAAAACCAATTGCAATAACTCATGCAAATCCATCATTTTGGCATCCAGCTAAGAGAAACAAATCAAACGAACTATTAAAAATTTTATCCAAACACAAAGGAATGTTGGGTCTCTCTTTATATCCTCATCATTTAAAAGATGGGACAGATTGTTCTTTGGAAAGTTTTTGTGAAATGACAGCTAAGACTGCTGAGATTATGGGCGTTGAAAAAATTGGAATAGGTTCAGATCTTTGTTTAAACCAACCAGATACCATTGTTGAGTGGATGAGAAATGGTACTTGGACTAAAAGCAAAAATTATGGAGAAGGGTCTAAAAATAAACCTGGTTTTCCAAAACAACCTGATTGGTTTTTAGATGCAAGAGGATTTGAAAACTTAGAGATAGGACTTAAAAAAGTTGGTTTTTCAGAAAGTGAAGTAAATGGAATTCTTGGAAACAACTGGTACAATTTTTACAAAGAAATGAATCAATGAATATTTCTTTAAGAGATCCCAATGTAGTAATGAAGCTATCAAGACTTGGGTCTTTTCATCAATCTAAACTTTCATTTTTAAGAAGTTTTTTAAAAGAGTTTAAGGATTGGGATTACAAAAGAGATTTATTTGAATTAAACGAACATGGTTATGGTACTGCAGTTTATTCATTTAAGAAAAAAAATAGAGTGTATTCATTAATTTGTTTTGCAAATGAATTAGATGATAATGAAAGATCAGATAGAGTTATAGCTACCAAATGGGATGCAGCCTTCACACTTTTTGATGGTGTTCCAAAAAAACAAGATATTGAAAGATTAAAAAACGAAGTACCCAAACAAGAATTTGGCAGACTTTCTTATAAAGAATTAACTCTTTCAAGAGCTAATAAATCAGTAAGAGTTTTCAATCATGTGGTTGAATGTTTAAGCGAAGGTAAGCAGCCTGATAATGATTTGTTAACTAGTGTTGGTTATTTATATAGAACCACAGCAGTTTATGGGTCAGGTAAATTTGGCTTAGCAGACAGATTTAGAATTAAAGACCGAGAAGAAATATATGGTCCATTTAGATTGGAAATGATGTTGGTTTATCTGGTAAGACAATTTACTTTTGATCAAGTTAATCACGTTGCAAAAAGTAAGAATCCAAAAAAAGCTGTAAATCTTGATATAAATATTTGTAAAGGTTTAGGAATAGGAAATTCTACAGGTCTTGGAATGGCTCCATTTATTGTTAATCATCCAACTCTTTTAAATAACTGGATTTCAGCAAGAGAAATTTCTTTAAAAAAAATAAGAGAGATAAAAACAATATCAGAGAAAGATAAAAACTTATTTTTAGAATGTTTAAAAAAATCAATAAAGAATATCACTTCTTGGAATACTGAAAGTGAATATCAAATAAATAAGATTAAATCTTTATTGAAAGATCTTAATGAATTTATTGTCTATCTAGATAATGAATTTAATTTTGAGCAAGATTATGCCTTTAACGAATTATATCTGTATTTAGAAAAAAAATATTGTGAAGAATGTATCGAGTATGTCGTCTCAATGATGATGGAACCTTATGATGATATAACGTCCCCGTTAATTAAAGAAATGAGCTCTGAAGAAGAAAAATATTTCAATATTCCAACTGAGCGAACGGTAGAAGACTTAAAGCTAATTTTAGAAAAAAAATATCCAGATATCTTAACAATAGATTTTACCAAAGATGAAAATAATTTAAATTTTTGGTTTATCTCAAAAAATAAAGAGGAACCTAGACTAGCAAATAGATTTGATGAAGTGGGTGCTGAGTTAGAGCAACCCTTAGCAATTGCAAGGGATATTAAAAAACTTTATGAATTGTTATCGGTAACTAAAAATAGCTGGACCATTGCTAAATTTTTATCAACCAATAATGAGTTAAGACACGTTGTAAGAAGAGCATTTATAGTAGAGAAATTTCCTTATTCTGAAATACAAGACAATACTATTGGCCAAGAAATAATGCCTATTGATATGTTGAGACTAAAATTATCTTTTTTTGGAGCATTAAAATTTGATCCACGTTCTGATAAGTGGCTAAGAATATGCATGTTTCAAGGAGCACCCCTACCAGAACAATTAAAAAACTATGATGAACATTGGGTTTATAATTAATCAACATGAGATCATTAAGCGAAATAGATACAGTTTCTAAAAGATCAAGTAGAGCTGCAGGATATTCATGGGGGATTGCAGAAGAGATTGGAAAAAATATAAGACTACTCGAAATTTTTAGTTTACCTGGAATTAAAAACTTAAATAGTTTTTTTAAGAAAAAAAAAGAAATAAGGTTAGAGAATATCAGCATCATAAAGCAAGACAATGAGGCTAGTAAAAATGATTATTGCCCAATAATCGCAGGGGTAAATTTTTTAGATCAGATTAAAACTCTAGAAACTTTAAATGAGATAACGTTTAAAAAAGTCTCATATCCATTACTTTTCCTACCATTTGTAAGTAGAGCAGCTGAGGTAATCGGTAAAAGAATATTCTTAAAAATGGATGACAGGGAGTTTTTATTAAACTTTAATAATAATATTTATTCTAATTACACTAAGAACGAAATCATTGAATCTGCTGAAAATATTTATTTAAAAGTTTTAGAAAACAGAGACTCGTTTGAAGAAAAAGAATGGAATGAGCTTTATAAGCTTTCAGAAGAAACTTTTGTTGAAGAAAATGAAAGCTTAAAACAAGGTGGAGCAGGGGCTGGCCTTACTGATAATGACTAAAGACTTTGATGATCAAGATAATAATGATGAAGAAGTTCTTCAATTAGATAATTTTTGTGAAGAGTGTAAAAAAGAAGACCCGAGTGTTTCTCAAAATTTAATTTTAACAGGATTTAAAACCTGTAATTCTTGTAAGCTTTCAAAAACTATATTTCCAATTTAACTGATATTGCTTATAGGCAAAGCATTCATTTTGCTCATTACAAAAGATATTGAAAGAAAAGCAATTATTAAAAAAGCTAAAAAGACTATTCCAAATGATTTAAAATTAGACTTTAGATTTAAAACTTGTTTTGTTGAAATGATTAATCCAGCAAATATCCAGAACTGAGTTAAAAATATAATTGGGATCATCAAATCTGGTGTTACAGCAAAAAACCTTAAAAGCCCTGGTGCATGAGCAAACCCAACAGCTGTTAAAACTTTTTTAAATGAAACTTTAGTATCTTTATCTGGAAATAATTTTACACCGATCACATAAATAAATAGTCCCCATACAAACCAAGTAAGAATGGCAGTTAAACCAGACATTGCTACAGCAGTTTTAATAACAGTGTTTGCTGCAACAGCTCCTGCTAACCCGTCTAGTATCATGATAAGGCCTGCAAAATATATTGCAGCTTCACCAAAGTTCTTATTATCTTTGTAAAGAGATTTATCTAATTTAATAGACCGAACAACTATATTTAAAAATTGACCAAACATTATTTATTTTTTTTACTATTTTTCTGAGCTTTGTAAGAAACAAATAGTGGAAAGAGTATTAAAGCAATTACTATTATTATGCAAATTACGATTAGGAATGATTTTGTCATTATTAGTGGGGGAGAATTTAACCTCCCCCAAATAATTAATTTAACCTTTAACGACTTCTCTAGTGTTTGCGTTAAACGATTCTGTAAATGGAATATCTACTACCACAGCATCAACAGGTGTTCCTGGTTTGTCAGAATATTTAGCAGGTAAGTGAACTTTGTACTTAGTTCCAACTTTACCTTTAGGGAAACCATTAGCATTTAATGTTCCATCAAATGGTACATATCCCATTGCTATATTTTGACCTTTTTCAGGGTGATACCAAGGCGATGTGATAAATCCTACAGGATCTCCACCACTCTCAGGTGACACTAACCAAAAGTCAGGAGCATATTCTTCAATTGGTTTTCCACCCAATTCAAGACCTACTAACTGAAGTTTGTAAGGTTTTTGACCAGCCTTAAGATCTGCACCCATTTTCTCTAATGCAGCTTTTCCAACATAGTCAGATTTCTTACTCCACTCACCTTTTCCAGATAATGAAACTTGGTAACCAAGATTACACTGAAAAGGGTTGTGTTGTTGATCCATATCTTGTCCCCAAGAAAGAATTCCAGCTTGAATTCTTCTGTGGTGAGCAGGAGCAATAACCATTAGGCTATGTTTTTTACCCGCAGCAAGAACAGCATTCCACATATCATCAGCGTATTTAGTTGCTTCTCTTAAGTAGATTTCATATCCAGCTTCACCTGAGAAACCAGATTGTGAAATAACACAACTTCTACCGCCAACATTTGCTTCAGCTAAACCATAGAAAGGCATGTTATCTAGATCAACCTGATCACCAATAAGATCCTTCATTAAAGCTTTTGATTTAGGTCCTTGAATTTGCACTGGGCAAACATCAATTTCCTCAATTGTACAATCAAACCTTCCATCTGCGTTAACACCTTGAAGATACATTCCAATATCAGAGTCTGATAGTGAGAACCAAAATTCATCTTTTGAAATTCTAAGAAGAATAGGATCATTTAAAACACCACCATAAGCATTACATAAAATTACATATCTTGCTCTCATAGGTGAGATTTTAGTTGCATCTCTAGTTATAACGTAGTCAGTAAACTTTTCTGCATCAGGACCTTTAACTCTAATTTGTCTTTCAACAGCAACGTTCCACATAGTAACATGATTTTTAATTGCTTCATACTCAACCATAGCTCCACCATCTTCAGGTTTTACATAACCTCTTGGATGATAAATACGATTGTAAACAGTTGCTCTCCAACAACCAGCTTGCATTGATAAATGCCAATATGGAGATTTTCTTACTCTTGTTGAAATTAACATTTCAACTTTTGTAGGTCCACTTTGTCTTAAGTTATATGGTACTTCACGATCTGATTGATCAACTGAAGTTACATGATTTAGTTTAGTATAGTCAAATTCATTAGACATAACCGTTCTCCTTCAACCACTTGTTTGTTTCCTTCAAGCCGCCGAATGTATAAATGTGGAAGTTACCAGTAAACTCTTTCACTTTCCCAATTAATTCATTAGGGTCTTTAGGTTTCAATAAATCTAATGCCTTACTAAAATTAGACTTAAGAAAATTTATAGAATTTTTCGCCCCGACAATATTAGCAAATTTAATCAAGCTAGTTATTTTCATTGGCCCAGTAATTCCTACATGCACTGGTACTGACTGCTTAGAAATGAAATCTATGATAGGTTGACTTTCTAATAACCACTGGGTCACTATATAGTCGGCGTAAGGTTTTTTATTTATCATAGCCTTTTCTAATTCTTTATCAGAAATATCCTGACTTCCCTCTGGATGTCCTGCTATTCCTATTTTAATTCCATCAAAAAATCCTGTTTCTAAAATTTGAATTGAACTATCAAATTTTCCAACTGGCTCTCTACTTCCTCCAATAACTAAAGCTTGTTTAGCACCCACATCTTTACATCTTGTAATATAATCTTTAAGCTCAGCATCATCCGTAATTGATCTTGCTGGAAAATGTGGAACTGGATTAAATCCTTTTTTAACTAACTCAGCTGACTGGTTTGCTGTCTCTTTATAGTCTCCTCCTGGGAGCATAGTTACATAAACATCTTTAACGGGTGGCAGTGTATTAAGATCTGTTTGAGGTCCAACCTCAAGTGAAAAATTCATTTTTCTCGATGATTATCTTTTTTGTATATGCTGTCAAAGAAATTCATCTTGTGGATAAAAATATTTGTTGCCAAAAATTGTCCTGGTGATAATTTTTTTTATGTCTGAAAATCTTAAAAATCTTGAACTTTCAAAAATCTTGGATTTGGATAAAATTAGAGTGGTCGGGAACCCCATCGAGAAAGCCCATGGCCTACCAAACGAGTGCTACACTAGCTCTGACTATCTAAGTATTGAAAGAGAGAGGATTTTCAAGGATAAATGGACGGTGATTGGTGTTGGAAGTTCTGTGCCAAATGTAGGAGACGCTCAACCTTATAATTTACTAGGCATTCCTCTTATTATTTTAAGAGATAAAGAGAAAAAAATAAGGGTATTTCACAATGTCTGTAGCCATAGAGGCTTCAAGCTTTTAGATGAGGCTTCTGCTTTGAAAAATGTCTTAAGATGTCCATACCACTCCTGGTCCTACGATTTTGATGGAAAGTTGGTTGCGACACCTCACATAGGAGGCCTAAATATTCATGAGACAGAAAAATTCGATAAATCATCGAGCAATTTAAAAGAGGTTAAAACCAAAATTTGGATGGATATAATATTTATCAATATAAATAGTAATGAATTAGAGTTTGATGAATATATCAAGCCTCTCGAAGAAAGATGGTCAAAATTTATATCTAAGGAAGATCAAAAATTACTTAAGCACTCAAAAGATCATGGATACTTCAGTCTTGATGTTAAGTGTAATTGGAAGTTTGCAATAGAGAATTATTGTGAAAGTTATCACTTGCCTTGGATACATCCTGAATTAAATAAAGTTTCAAATATTAGTGATCATTACCATATTCAAGGTTTACCAAATAGATTTGCTGGCCAAGGAACAAATAAATATGATCAACCTGTTAAAGGAAATCAAAGTTTCAATAATTTTCCAAATTGGCCTAAAGACTTATCCAGCAAAGCTGAATATATTGCTTTATTTCCAAACGTAATGATTGGTCTTCATGTAGACCATTTTTATGTTTTTTGGTTAGAACCAAAGTCTTTTAGTGAGACTAAAGAACATTTAATGATGTATTATGTTGGTGATGACAGTGCAAATGGATCTGAGTTTACTGAGATGAGAAAAAAAAATGCAGAATTTTGGAAAGAAGTAATGATTGAGGATATAAAAGCTATTGAGGGTATGCAAGAAGGTAGAAATTCGCCAGTATATAATGGTGGAAATTTTTCACCTATAATGGATAACCCTACACATGAATTTCATAAATGGGTTGCAACAAACTTAGTTTAAAATGAAAATAATATTAATTATGGGTCTTCCAGGATCTGGCAAAACAACTTTAGCAAATGAAATTGCTCCATTACTAAACGCTAAAAGACTTAATGCTGATGAAGTTAGAAAAGAAGCTAATGATTGGGATTTTTCAGAAGAAGGCAGAACAAGACAAGCAAGTAGAATGGCAAATTTTGCAAAAAAATTAAAAGATGATGGAAATTATGTTGTAGCAGACTTTGTTTGCCCAACACCGGAGGCAAGAAACTTGTTTCCCGCAGATTACATAGTTTGGGTAAATACAATAAAAGAGGGACGTTTTGATGATACTAACAAGATGTTTATAAAGCCTGAAAAATTTGATTGTCAGGTTACAACTCAAGATGCTAAACATTGGGCACCAATAATAGTAAAGGAGATAAAATAATGGCTTACGAATGGGATAATAAAAAACCAACAGCACAAATGCTTGGCAGATGGCAACCATTTCATGATGGTCACTATGCTTTATTTCAAGAAATTATTAAAAAAACGGGTCAAGTCTGCATTCAAATAAGAGACGTTCAAGGTGTTGACGATAATCCATTTGATTTTGACACAGTTAAAAAAAATATTGAAGAAAAGTTAAACCCAGAATTTGAAGGGAGATTTAAAATAATGATGGTTCCTAATATTACTAATATTTGTTACGGAAGAGGGGTTGGTTACAAAATAGAAGAAGTTGTTTTGTCAGAAGAAATTCAACAAATCTCTGCAACAAAAATTAGAGCCAAAATGAGAGAAGATGGCAAACTTAAGTAATATTAAAATTAAACTTTTAAATAAAGATATTGCCTCAATCATCATTAATGAGCCAAAAACATATAATGCACTTTCATTAAAAAATTTAGGAGATTTAATTAAAGCTTTTAAAAAATTAGATGAAGACAAAAATATTAAGGTAATAATTATTGAAGGGTCTGGAAAAGGTTTTAGTGCGGGTCACAATTTAAAAGAAGTAAGTGGATTAAAGAAAAGAGAAAAATATCAAAAACTTTTTAATCTTTGCTCAAAGTTAATGCTTCAAATAGTTGAAGGAAAAAAGCCAGTTATTGCAAAAGTTCATGGAGCAGCATTTGCAGCAGGTTGCCAGTTAGTTGCAAGTTGTGATCTAGCTTACAGTACTAATGATGCAATTTTTGCAACACCAGGTGTAAATATAGGTTTATTTTGTAGCACACCGATGGTTGCTGTTAGTAGAAAGGTTAATAGAAAAAGAATGATGCTTATGCTGTTAACGGGAGATCCTATTAAAGCAAATTATGCAAAAGAAATTGGACTAATTAATAATCATTTTTCTAAATCAAAATTAACTAATGAAGTATTAAAAGTTGCTAAAACTATTGCTTCAAAATCAAGTCTTACAATTAAAATTGGAAAACAAACTTTTTATAATCAATTAGAAATGCCATTGAGAAAAGCTTACGCGTACACTAGTAAAATGATGACTAAAAATATGATGGCAATGGATGCTAAAGAAGGCATATCAGCGTTTCTACAAAAGAGAAAACCTAATTGGAAACATAAGTAGTGAACGATAAAATAAAAGAAATTCTCTCAAAGTATAAAACAATAGCGATGGTGGGTGTTAGTAAAGATGATAAAAAGCCGTCAACAATAGTGATGAAGTACATGCAAAAATATGGTTTTAAAGTTATTCCAGTTAACCCAAGTGCAAAAGGTCAAAAGATTTTAGGAGAAGAGGTTTTTGAAAAACTTGAAGATATTAATATACCTATTGATATCGTAGATGTATTTAGACCATCAATAGAGGCTAACAAGTATGCAGAAGAGAGTGTTAAAATTGGAGCTAAAGTTCTCTGGTTACAACTCGGAATTAGAAGTAATGATGCCAAAGAATTGGTGGAGAGTAATGATATTGAGTATATTGAAAATAGATGCACGAAAATGGAATATCAAAAGCTTTTTTTAAATATAAACCCAGCTTTTCCAGTATTACAAAGTTAAATGAATATAGTTAATTTTACTCCAATCTCTGCATTTCTAGGTGGATCCTTAATTGGTTTAGCAGTAGTTATTTTTTTTGTATTTAACGGTCGATTAATTGGAATAAGTGGAATTGCCAGTAATTTTTTAACTTCAAAAGATAATAGATTTGATAATTTTTTATTTTTAATTGGATTAATTATTGGGCCTATTGTTTATAAAATATTTACTCAACAGGAAATCAATATCACAATTTCAAACTCATTTTATTTATTAGCAATTGCAGGCTTATTGGTTGGAGCTGGCACCAGAATAGGTGGTGGCTGTACTAGTGGACACGGCATCAGTGGTATTGGAAGATTTTCTTTGAGATCAATTATTGCAACAGTAACATTTATGATTGTTGGAATTTTAACTGTTTTGGTAAAAAATTTAATATGAATAAGATTATATCTTTAATTTGTGGAATAATTTTTGGAATAGGTCTTACTGTTTCACAGATGATAGATCCCGCTAAAGTCTTAGGTTTTTTAAATATTTTTGGAGAATGGGACCCATCATTAGCATTTGTTATGATTGGAGCTTTAATAATATCCTCACCATTTTTTCATTTATTCAAAAATAATAAGAAACCAATTTTTGCTGATAAATTTTCTTATTCAAATAATAAAGAACTAAATAAGAAATTAATTATAGGTTCATCGCTTTTTGGTGCAGGCTGGGGCTTAGCTGGATTATGTCCAGGACCTGCAATAGCCTCAATGGCTTTATTAAATTTAAATTCTGTAAGTTTTGTAATCTTTATGTTTGTTGGGTTTTATTTGGTTAAATTATTAGATTTAACAACCCAAGCACGATGATAAAAATTATCTATATTTTTTTGAATTAAACTCTTAGCTAAATTATTAGCTTCAATCTCCTCAAAAGGTCCAAATTTTTTTTCTGTATCTTTAATGATAGTTTCAATTTTATTTGGATCTTTATGAATACCAGCAACTACGTAAAAATTTTTCATAGATTTTTAATTTTTCTAGTCTATACACCCTTAATGTAATGAAAAAAATATTTCTTTTATACGGGCACTATAATGAAAAGTCTTTTAATGCAGCTATTAGAGATACATTTATTAAAACAGCGGAAAAAAACGGTAATACAGTTGATTGTGTAGATTTATATAAAGATAAATTCAATCCAGTTTTTGCTGGTGAACAAGCTGGAGAAGACGTTCTAGATCATAGAAGACGTATTGAGAAATGTGATACTATTGTTCTAATTGCACCTATTTGGAACTTTAGAATGCCAGCTATTGTAGAAGGCTGGATAGATAAAGTTTTGTCACCCCCATGGGCTTACACATTTAAAAAATTAGTTGGAAATTATGGTTATCCAATGGGAAACTTAAAGGATAAAAAAGCTATAATCTTTTGTACCTATGGATCCCCAAGATTAGCTATTACAACATTTTTTTTGAACCTACCTATTAGAAGGCTAAAAAGAGGTGTGTTTCATATGTGTGGCATTTATAATATTGTATACAGAAGATATTTTGCAGTACCGTTTGTAACAGATGAAAAACGAAAAGAATTTCTTGAGGACGTTAAAAAGACAGCAAATAATATATAAAACCTTATTAATTTACTTTCTAAGTCTTACAATTTCACAAGCAGAATTAATAAAGCCTAATAGTAATATTGAGCCATACCAGGTTGTGGAAATTCAGTTGAAAAGTTTACAAAAAAACAACTCTCCCACTATAGATAATGGTATTGAACAAACTTGGGAGTTTGCCCATCCTAGTAATAAAAAAAATACAGGACCTTTAGATAGATTTAAGACCATGCTTAAGGGCAAGTCATATAAAATATTATTAGATCATTTAGATTATGAAATTGTTCAAGAAAACCTTAACAATTCAGTAGCTTTGTTTGAAGTTAGTGTTCTAGGAAAAGACAAATCCTATTATAAATTTAAATGGCAGGTTGAAAAGTATAAAATAGATGGTCCCTTCAAAGACTGCTGGTTGACCACAATGGTGTCCGCTCCAATACCCCTGGGATCTTCAATTTAATTTAGAAGGTAAGCGAATTTTGTTTCGTTCGTAATGAAAATTTAGTAGGAATCGTGTTAATGAAATCTAAAGCTAAAGTTGTTGTAGTTGGTGGTGGTGTAGTAGGAGTTAGTGCTCTTTATCACTTAGCAAAAAAAGGCTGGTCTGATGTTGTTTTAATTGAGAGAAAAGAATTAACATCTGGATCTACTTGGCATGCAGCAGGTTTACTTCCATTATTTAATATGAGCTATTCAGTTGGACAACTTCATAAGTATGCAGTTAATCTTTATAAAAAATTAGAAGAAGAGACAGGACAAAATGTTGGTTTCAGTGTCGTATCAAATATTCGTTTAGCAAGCACTAAAGATAGAATGGATGAGTATCATCAATATGCAGGTGTTGCTCAAACAATTGGTGTAGATGTAAAATTTTTAACACCAGATCAAGTAAAAGAAATTTGGCCTTTGTGTCGTACTGAAGATTTACTTGGAGCAATCCAACACCCTGAAGATGGATACATTCAGCCGGCTGATTTAACACAAGCAATGGCAACAGGTGCTAGAAATTTAGGTGCAGAGATTTATAGAAACACAGCTGTAGTTGGAATGAAACAAACTAAAGATGGCTGGATTGTTGAAACAGATAAAGGTGCTATTGAATGCGAACATGTAATTTCTTGTTCTGGAAACTTTGCTAGACAAACTGGAAAAATGGTTGGATTAGATATTCCAGTAATACCAGTTGAACACCAATATATTGTAACAGAACCTCATCCAGATATCGTAAAAAGAAAAAAAGATGGCTTACCTGAAATGGGAGTTTTAAGAGATAGCGACAGCAGATGGTATATGAGAGAAGAAGCAGGTGGATTAATATTAGGACCATACGAAGATGGTGCACCAGCTTGTTATGTTGATGGGCCATCAAAAGATTCAGAGTATGAATTATTTCAAGAAGATTTAGATAGATTAGCACCGCATATAGAAGGAGCTATTCACCGTGTACCAGCTTTTGGAGAAGTTGGAGTTAAGAAAGTTTATAATGGTGCGATTTGTTATACACCGGATGGAAACCCAATTGTTGGACCTGCATGGGGATTGAAAAATTTTTGGATTAATGAAGGACACAGTTTTGGAATAACTGCAGCAGGAGGAGCGGGCTGGCAACTTGCAGAATGGATAATTGATGGCGAGCCTACAATAGATATGCTTGGAGTTGAACCAAGAAGGTTTGGTGATTATGCAACAAAATCTTATTTAAAAGAAAAAAACGAAGAAGCTTATAATCATGTATTTAAAGTTCACTACCCAGATGAAGAAAGAGAGGCTGCTAGAGAATTAAGAACATCACCGTGTTATGACAGAATGAAAGCATTAGGCGCAGTATTTGGTCAAAAATTTGGTTGGGAAAGACCCAACTTCTTCGCAATTGATGGGATGGAGCAAAAAGATGACTGGTCATTTAGAAGATCAAAATGGTTTAAAGCAATTGAGCAAGAATGCAAAAATGTAAAAGAGAATGTTGGTCTTTTAGATATGACGGCATTTGCTAAATGTAGAATTAAAGGACCTGGTGCAGAAGAGTTTTTAGATTATTTAGTTGCAAACAAACTTCCTAAAAAAATTGGTAGAATTGGATTATGTCATGCACTTAATACTAAGGGTGGAGTACACTCTGAATTTACAATCATGAAAGAAGCTGAGGGAAGTTACTATTTAGTTTCTGCAGGAGCAAATCAAAGATTAGACCATGACTGGATTCAAAAGTGGATGCCAACTGATGGTAGTGTTCAATTTGAAAATTTAACAAACAGTATGGGAGTTCTAGTTGTATCTGGCCCTAAAGCTAGAGAGTTAATGACAAGAGTATCAAGAGATGATTTTTCAAGTGAAAATTTTAAATGGTTGAGTGCAAAAAATGTTGATGTTGGTAATGCACCAGTTAATGCTATGAGAGTAAACTTTGTAGGTGAGCTTGGCTGGGAATTGCATCATCCAATTGAATATCAAAATCACATCTTTGATAGATTAATGGAAGCTGGAAAAGATTTAGGTCTCAAGCCCTATGGAATTAGAGCAATGAATAGTTTGCGACTTGAAAAATCTTATAAACTTGTTGGCACAGAATTATCAATCGAATATTCACCTTACGAATCTGGGTTAGATAGATTTATTCATCCCAACAAAGGAAATTTTATAGGATTAGATGCTTTGAATAAATGGAGAGAAAAAGGATTTTCAAATCAATTGGTTACCTTAGAAGTTCACAATATAGAGGATGCAGATGTTTTAGGAAACAATCCAATTTACGATAATGGAAAAGTTATAGGACGTGCAACTGGTGGAGATTTTGGATTTAGACTTGGAAAATCAATCGCATTAGGAATGGTCAAACCAGAGATTGCGACACCAGGGCAAAAATTGAAAATTGATATTCTTGGTAAAATGTACGATTGTACAATTTTAGAAGAAAGCCCATATGATCCTGAAAACAACTTATTAAGAGCATAATGAAAATATTAGTCGCTGTAAAAAGAGTTATTGATTACAATGTTCAAATCAGAGTTAAAGAAGATGGCACAGGAATTGTGACGGATAACGTTAAGATGTCAACCAACCCTCCTGATGATAATGCAATTGAAGAAGCTGTAAAAATTAAAGAAGCAGGTAAAGCAACGGAAATAGTTGCGGTTACTATTGGTGAAGAAAAAGCACAAGAGACAGTTAGAAAAGCTTTAGCTGTTGGTGCTGATAGAGGAATTCATGTTAAAGTAGAGGGGGTGGTTGAGCCCTTAGCAGTAGCTAAAATATTACAAAAAATTGTTGATAAAGAAAAACCAGATCTAGTATTTATGGGCAAACAAGCAATTGATGATGATTGCAATCAAACTGGACAAATGTTGAGTGCATTATTGAACTGGCCTCAAGCAACTTTTGCATCAAAAATTGATATTAAAGACAACAAATTAGAAATTATTAGAGAAATTGATGAAGGCTTAGAAACTATTGAAGTTAATGTTCCAGCAGTAGTTACTTGTGATTTAAGATTAAATGAACCACGGTATGCATCCCTACCAAACATCATGAAAGCTAAGAAGAAACCAATAGATCAAATGACAGCCGCAGATTTAGGTGTTGATGCAACACCAAGAGTTCAACAAATTAAAGTTGAAGAGCCACCAAAAAGAAAAGCTGGAATTAAAGTATCAAGTGTAGCTGAGCTTGTGCAAAAGCTTAAAAATGAGGCGAAAGTTATATAATGTCAATTTTATTAATTGCTGAACATAACAATAAAGAATTAAGACCTTTTACTCTTAACGCTATTACAGCCGCATCACAAATTGATGGTGATGTTCATGCATTACTAATAGGAAACAATTGCTCTGATGTTGCAAAAGTTTTATCTGAAATACCCTTGGTTAAAAAAGTAATACAAGTTGAAGCCACTCATTATGAAAATTTTCTACCGGAAAATTTTGCACAATTGATTGTTAAAGTTTCTGAAAATTATTCACATGTAATTAGTTCGGCTAATACATTTGGTAAAAACTTAATGCCAAGAATAGCAGCTTTAATAGACACATCACAAGTTAGTGACATAATCAAAGTGGTATCTCCAGATACATTTATCAGACCTATTTATGCGGGAAATGCATTTGCAACTGTAAAAAGCACTGATGCAAAAAAATGTGTAACTATTAGACCAACTTCATTTGAACCTTGTGAAACTTCAGGTGGATCAGCACCCATTGAAAAAATGGATTCGGTAGAAGAGTTTACGTTATCTAAATTTATTAAAAGAGAAGAAGTTAAATCAGACAGACCAGAACTTGGAACTGCAAGAATTGTGATCTCAGGTGGAAGAGGTATGCAAAATGGTGACAATTTTAAATTAATTACTGATATTGCAGATAAATTAAATGCTGCAATAGGAGCTTCGCGTGCAGCTGTTGATGCAGGTTACATAAGTAACGAACATCAAGTTGGTCAAACGGGTAAAGTTGTAGTGCCAGATCTATATATTGCAGTTGGTATTTCTGGAGCAATTCAACATTTAGCTGGTATGAAAGAAAGTAAAATTATTGTCGCAATAAACAAAGATGGAGAGGCACCTATTTTTAGTGTTGCTGATTACGGTTTAGAAGCTGATTTGTTTGAAGCCCTTCCTCAATTCCTAGAAGAATTGAATAAATTAAACACTATACAAAAATAACAAATAATATAAAAAATTACCATATGCCTAGAGAAGCAATGGAGTATGACGTGGTAATTGTTGGTGGTGGCCCATCAGGACTATCGACTGCTATTAAACTCAAACAATTAGATCCAGAATTAAATATTTGCCTACTAGAAAAAGCATCCGAAATAGGAGCTCATATTTTAAGTGGCAATGTTTTTGAAACTAGAGCATTAGATGAGTTATTACCAAACTGGAAAGAACTTAATTCACCTATAAAAACTAAGGTTTCTAAAGAAAAATTCTTATTTTTAGGAAAATCTAAATCATTAAGCTGGCCAACATGGCTGCTTCCATCAGTTCAACAAAATCATAATAATTACATAATTAGTTTAGCAAATCTATGCAGATGGCTAGCAGAACAAGCAGAAGCTTTAGGTGTTGAAATATTTCCAGGTTTTCCCGCAAGTGAAATTTTATACAATGAAGATGGATCTGTTAAGGGAGTTGCAACTCAAGACATGGGAGTTGATAAAAATGGAAATAAAAAAGATGGCTTTGAACCAGGCATAGAACTATTAGGAAAAGTTACTGTGTTTGCAGAAGGATGTAGAGGGCATCTTGGAAAACAATTAATAGAAAAATATAATTTATCAGAAGGTAAAGATCCTCAGCAATATGGAATTGGGTTTAAAGAAATTTGGGAAATCAGTGAAAAAAATCATGAAGAGGGAATGGTTATGCATACTGCAGGTTGGCCACTTGATAACAATACTTATGGTGGCAGTTTTATGTATCACGCAGAAAACAAACAAGTTTTTTTAGGATATGTAATTGGTCTTGATTATAAAAACCCACATCTTTCACCGTTTGATGAATTTCAAAGATTTAAAACTCACCCTGCAATTAAAAAAATAATTGAAGGTGGAAAACGTATTTCATATGGAGCAAGGGCTTTAATTGAAGGTGGACTTCAGAGTTTACCAAAAATGTTTATGCCTGGAGCTTTATTAATTGGTTGTGATGCGGGAACTTTAAATATGCCTAAGATTAAAGGATCACACACTGCAATGAAAAGTGGAATGATTGCTGCTGAGACCATAAATGAACATTTAAAAGAAAAACAAGATTTATCAATTTATGAGGATAAATTTAAAAAAAGTTGGATTTATGAGGAGCTCCACCAAGCTCGAAATGTTAAACCAAGTTTTAGCTGGGGTTTAATTCTTGGAATAATATTTACAGGAATTGATCAAATATTATTTAGAGGAAAATTACCTTTTACTTTAAGGCACAAACATGCTGACCATGAAACATTAAAACCAGCAAATGAAATGCCAAAAATTGATTACCCTAAACCAGATAATGTGATTACATTTGATAAAACAAGTTCTGTTTATTTAACAGGAACCAATCACACTGATAATCAACCTGTACACTTACAACTAAAAGATCCAAACTTACCGATAAATTATACTTTAGAAAAATTTGATGAACCTGCTCAAAGATATTGCCCCGCAGGCGTTTATGAAGTTCAAAATGAAAATGGTGTAAATAAATTTGTCATAAATTCTCAAAATTGTATTCATTGCAAAACTTGTGATATTAAAGAACCTTCTCAAAATATTACTTGGGTAACACCCGAAGGAAGTGGTGGGCCTAAATATGGAAATATGTAGTTAAAAGGATAAGATAATACCGGCAACAATAATTAGGCAAGACGTTAATCCAACAAAAACTAGGTTTGTTAGATTTTCTTTTTCTTTTTCTTTTCTAGCTCTATTTAAAAGAATATTAATATCTACTCTTCCAGATGATGAAACTTCCTCACTCTTTTCAGGGGTCTCTAAAGGAGGAAGATCATTAATTTCTCTTTTAATTATTTTTTCAGTACTCATTGATGTGAACAAATCATCTATTGTGAAAAATTAAAATAATCCAAATGTCCAAAATGGGTTGACTCTTACATATTGATTGTTCAAATTGGGTCTTTTAATAATTATGAACACTATACCAAGTATATCATCGCAAATTGATGAAAAAATAATCTTCAAAGTAATTGATAAACACTTTAGTAGATTAGCACCCCATTATTACAAATGGATAAATAGTTGGCTGATTGGGGCTTACGAAAACTATGCAGATATAGATAAATATATAATTTTAATTTACATAATTAACAAAGATTTCATATTCTTTAGAAGAAATGGGTTAATAGTCGATTATGATTCATTCTATAAGGATAAATCATTAGAAGTAGATAAAATTAATATCAGTGATATTTCAAAAGATCTTCAAATTCCAAAAGAGAGTGTAAGAAGAAAAGTTGAAGAACTAGAAAAAGTAGATGTCATTCAAAAAAAGGGTAAAAAAATTTTTATAACTAGAACAGCTTTTACTACAACTCAAGCAAATTTAACTTTAAAAAATATGACAACTTTATTGTATGAGTTTAATAAAGTTCTTGAAGAAGAAAAAATTGTCAAGATAGCTTACCAGTCTATAGAAATTGCAGATTCAATTAAAAAAAACTTTTCTTTTGTCTGGTATCAATTTTATAAGTTCTTATTCATTTTTACTAACAGATGGAGAAAAGAACTTGGAGACTTAGAAACTTTTACCATTGGAGTTATAGTTTTAGTTAATGCGGCTGAGAATAAAACTTTTAGAATAAAGGAATTTGATAGAAAAAAATATCAAATTTCAATTCAAGGGTCTGATGAAAGAGGAGTTAACGCAATGTCTCTTGCTGAGATAACAGGAATTCCAAGAACAACAGTTATTAGAAAATTAAAAATTTTGATAAAAAAAGATCTTCTTCAAATTAATGAAAAGAATTTAATTACTATAAACATGAAGGGTGAAGGCTTTAAAACAGCTCAAAAATTACAAGATAAAAATATGTTATCTTTAAGTAATTTTATTTCTAGAGCTTTTAATCAGTTGAAAATTATAAACTAATTAGATTTTCTTAAAATATAAATAAAGATAAAACCAGTTATATACATCAATAGGGCATAAGCGCCTGTTGGAATTACATATCTAATATCGTCAAACATTAATGTTGCAACAAACACTGCTAAAGTTCCATTTTGTAATCCAGATTCTAATGCAATACATTTTTGTTGAGGAATTCCAGATACAAATTTTTTAGCTATAAAATAAGCTAATGTCATCATTACAACATTTAAAATTAAAACTGCTAAACCTGCTTGTGCTAAATAAGTAAAAATATTATCTTTTTCTTCAACCCAAATTGCTGCAAAAACAACTACAAATAACCAACCCGTTAATTTATTAATGATATTAATTTTTGATGAAATAAAGTTTTCTGCAAAACTTCTAATAATCATTCCAATAATTACAGGTACCGTAACAACTAGTGCCATTTTCAAAGCAATACCAGTCATTGAAATATCAGTTGAAATAGTAACACCTAGTAAATTTGCTGATGTAATAACTATAAATGGAACTGACAAAATACTAAGTAAACTTACTACTGCAGTTAAAGTAATAGATAGTGCCACATCACCGTTTGCAAATTTAGTTAATACATTGGATGTCACTCCTCCTGGAGCTGCAGCTATTATCATTAAACCAACTGCAATTGGTGCTGATAAATTAAGTGCTATTGCTATACAGAAAGCAACTATTGGTAAAAGTATTAATTGACAAATAAAACCTACAAAAAAATCTTTTGGGTATTTTAACACTCTTGTGAAATCTTTAATTGAGAGGCCAAGTCCAAGTCCCAACATAATTATAGCCAAAACAAGTGGTGCAATTTTTGTAACTATTTCCATAACAATAATTGTTAAAGCTAATGTAAATTATTTTAAGCAATAATAGTATGTAATAAAAAAATAAGTAAGAGTTGTATTATCTATTTTATGATAGATCTATTGCATGTTTCTTTAGATTTTCCATAGAAACTAGCTTTAAAGTTTTTTCATGTGTTCTTTTCAAATAAATGGGACAACCTTTTCCAGCCTCAACAGCTCTTGCATACCAACTAGCACAAACACACCAACCATCTCCAGCTTTAAGACCTGGAAATCCAAATTCAGGATGAGGAGTTATTAAATCGTTACCAGCTTCCTTGCACCATTCTAAAAATTCCGTTGTAACTTTTGCACAAACTGTGTGAACACCGTGATCATTTTCATCTGTACTACAACAGCCATCTCTATACCACCCTGTTAAAGGATCGTTAGAGCATTCTTCTAGATCCTCACCTAGAACATTCTTTTGTTTATCAATCATTTAAATTTTTGTTGGATTGGGTTGACCTTTATAGACAACCTCAGGATCAAAAGATTTTTCTTTTTCTTCAAATTTCATTTCAACTTCTCTACCATTTTCAATTGGTCCCAGTGGAATTGATCTATAAAAACATGATCGATAACCAACATGACAACTTGAACCATCACCAATATCGACAGTTAACCAGACTGAGTCTTGATCATCATCAATTCTAATTTCAGTTACTTTTTGAGTAAAGCCACTAGTTTTGCCTTTGTGCCAAATCTGCTGTCTTGATCTACTAAAGTAATGAGCCTCTTTAGTCTCAATGGTTTTTTTAAAAGCTTCAACATTCATATAACCGTGCATAAGAATATCTTTAGTTTTTGAGCACATAGTAATAACTGGAATTAAGCCATCATTATCAAATTTTGGTGAAAGGAGTTTTCCCTCTTCAATTTCGACTATATTTTCTCTTTTTTTAAACATATCTAGGTGATTATGTAGCATATTGAGGAATATATTAAATATTTTAAAAACAATGATTTACTGTATAAACTTGCCTTATGAAATTAGTAGAAGACACAGATAACAAAATTTTAGATGCCAAAAAAGTTTCTGACAAAGAAGCTGAAGAGGCCTTTAAAACTATTTTAACTTGGATGGGTGAAGATCCTAGTAGAGAAGGATTATTAGAAACTCCAAAAAGAGTTGTTAAAGCATTTAAAGAATATTTTGGTGGATATACTGAGGACGCAAATAAAATTTTAGAGAAAACTTTTGGTGATGTTGAAGGTTATGATGACATGGTTGTTGAAAAAAATATTTCAGTATCAAGTCATTGTGAGCACCACATGGCACCAATAGTTGGGACAGCACATGTTGCCTATATTCCAAATGAAAGAGTTGTAGGTTTAAGTAAACTTGCAAGAGTAGTAGAAGTTTTTTCAAAAAGATTACAGACACAAGAAAGATTAACAATGCAAGTTGCTCAAGCTTTAATGACTTCATTAGATGCAAAAGGAGTTGCTGTTACAATTGATGCAGCACACCAATGTATGACAATGAGAGGCATTAAAAAAGAAAATGCAACAACAGTTACAAATTATTTCTTAGGAGAATTTAAAAAAGATTTAAGTATTCAGAATAGATATTTAAGATTTATTAGTAAGTAACCTTCCTAAGGGGAAAAGCATGTCGGATAATTTTAAAGCACTAATTGTTAATCAAGAAGGTGAAAATTTTACAAGAGAAGTAAAATCAATAGATAAATCATTTTTAAAACATGGTGATGTACTTGTTCAAGTAGATTATTCAGACTTAAACTATAAAGATGCACTTATTTTAAACAATGGTGCAAAATTAGTAAAAGAATTTCCACATATACCAGGTATTGATTTTGCAGGAACTGTTTTAGAAAGTGATAATTCTAAATTTGTAAAAGGGGATGAAGTGATCCTTACAGGTTGGAGAGTTGGCGAAATTTACTTTGGTGGGTATTCTCAGTTAGCAAAAGTTAATGGAGATTACTTAGTTAAAAAACCAAAAGATATTACATCTAAACAGGCAATGATCTTAGGGACTGCTGGACTAACAGCATTATTATGTTCTTTTGCAATTAAAGCACGAGAAGAACTTTTATTAGGTGAAAAAGTTAAAGATGTTTTAGTTACTGGTGCATCTGGCGGTGTTGGAAGTATTGCAGTGATGATTTTAAATAAATTTGGTTACGATGTAACAGCTGTTACTGGAAAAGCAAAAAATGAAGAGTACTTAAGATCATTAGGCGCTAAAAACATAATAAATAAAGCAGATTTAGATAAAGACGCTAGACCATTAGACAAAGGTTTGTGGGACGGTGTTGTTGATACAGTTGGTGGAAAGATACTTGCTAATGCACTTGCTCAAACTAGAGACAATGGAATTGTTGCAGCTTGTGGAAATGCTTCTGATTATAAATTAAATACAACAGTTATGCCTTTTATTATTAGAGGGGTTAAACTTTGGGGAATTAATTCTGTTACAGCATCTATTAAAAGAAGAGAGTTTGTTTGGGGTGAAGTTAAAAGTCTAATTGATTTCGAACAACTAGAAAAATCAATAAAGACAGTAAGCTTAGAAGATTTAATAGATATATATCCAAAAATGTTAAAAGGTGAAACATCTGGAAGATACATAGTTGATCTTAATAAATAATGGATTGGGATAAATTAAAAATATTTCATGCAGTTGCAGAAGCAGGAAGCTTTACTAACGCAACAATAAACCTAAACTTAAGTCAATCAGCAATTAGTAGACAAATCCAATCTTTAGAACAAGATCTTAAAGTGCAACTCTTTGAAAGGCACGCTAGAGGTCTTACATTAACTGAAAATGGTGAATATTTATTTAAAACAGCTCATGATGTAATTAGTAAATTAAAAGAGGTTGAATCAACCTTGGGAGATCAAAAAAATAAACCAACAGGTAAATTAACTATTACAACAGTTAGAAGTTTTGGTACCCACTGGTTAACACCTCGTATTCAAGAATTTATGACTTTAAACCCTGAAATAGAAATTGAATTAATTTTTGAAGATAAGGAATTGGACTTAAGTACGAGACAGGCAGATATAGGTATTTTTATGAGAAGACCTAAGCAGCTTAATTATATTCAAAAAAAATTAGTGGATTTAAAATATTATATTTATGGCTCTAATAAATATTTAGAAAAACATGGGATGCCGAAAACCATTTCAGATCTTAATAAACATAAATTTATTTCATTTGGAAAAGGAGCACCATCTCCCGTCTATGATCCAGATTGGGCTTTAAAGCTTGGAATTAAAGATGGTAAAAAAAGAAAACCAGTAATGAAAGTAAATAGTGTTATGGGTTTACTTTTGGCAGTTGAAGCTGGCGTAGGTCTTGCAGCACTTCCAGAGTATTTAGTTTCAAATTCAAACAATATAATAAAAGTACTTCCTAATTCTGAAGGACCTATAACAGAGGCACACTTTGTCTATCCCCAATCACTTAAAAACACAGCAAGAATAACCGCTTTTAGGAACTTTTTGTTTAGTAAAATTGGTGATTGGAAGTCTTAATTAACTAGACTTGTCATTAACATAAACTGAAACACCTCTAGAATTGATATCTACATCAAATTTTTTGTGTAAAGGTGGAAACGCTCTTTGGGGACAATCCAATCTATCACAAGTTCTACAAGATACACCAATAGGAATTTCAGTAGTTTTATCACTTACATTAATGTTTTCAGTGTAGACAAAGTCTTTTGCATATTTTGCATCACAACCAAGACCAATTGATAATATACTTTTTGATTGACCAAATCGTCCGACACCTTTCTCCACAGTTCTTGCAATACACACATATTTTTCACCATTAGTCATTTTACTAACTGCTGCTTGAATAACACCAGGTCTTGTGAAGGCTGAATAAACATTCCATCTAGGACATGCACCTCCATATCTTGGTATATCAATTCCTGATAATGAAAATCTTTTTGAAATATTTCCAGCCATATCAACTCTTAACATGTGAAAAGGAATCCCAGGTAATTTTGGATCTTGTAAACATGTTACACGATGAGCAACTTGCTCAAACGAAGTTGCAAATGTATTTTGTAATAACTCTAAATCATATTTTAATTTTTTACATTCAGCATGAAAGGGCTTGTAGGGCATTAAAATTGCAGCACCACAATAATTCAATAATGCAACTTTAGTTAATTTTTTAGACTCATCTGATGGAAAAGAAAATTTTGATAAATAAATATCAATATCTTTCATTGCTCCTTCTTGTGCTATCTGAGCTGCTGCATGAAGTTTTTTTGTTTCTAAAGAACTATAATCACTTAACAAAAGTTCTTTTTTGCTCTTATTATAGATTTTAGAAAAAGGCTTTCCTTCTTCAGGTAAAATATCTTTTACTGTAATTGAATATTCTTTATTTAAATACTCACATAACGCAATATATCGAGTTCTATTATTTTTTTGAATTTTATCAAAAACTTTATTTGCAAATTCTTCTAATTTTGGAAAATAGTTTTTATGTTGTTGAAGAAAATCAGATATTACTTCGCCAGGAAAAGAGTTTTTTCTATTATCCACTATCTTACCTGAAATTTTTTCTATTTTATCAATTAGTTCGTGATCTTTCTTTTTAAGAATATCTCCTAATCTAACAAGGGCTCTACCGATCTTGGGATTTGTTCCAACAAGGTCTTTAACTTCAGGACCAAGAATATCTAAGTCTTCAAATAATTTATCATCTAAAATTTCTGAAATTGTATTTTCTAAATTAATATCTGATTTTGAGGTTAAATCTGAAAGTTGGATATTTAATTTATCACAAACCTTAAGCAATAAATCTCCATCTATTTTTCTTTTTCCACTTTCAATTAAATTCAAATAGCTTGGAGAAATTCCCAGATCCTCTGAAAGCTTATTAGCTTGCAGCCCTAACTGCCTTCTAAAAGCTTTTATTTTTGGACCTATTTTTATATCTAATTGACTCATATTAGTTATTTGTAAATTTTGTAAATTTAAATTTACAATAAATTATGTTGTTTTACAAGGCTTTTAACGATTTTTCTGGAATTTGTAAATTTAGTAAATTATAAAGTTTACATGGACGATAAAATTAAAAATACCGAAAATGAAGCTCAAATCATAAGAGAAGAAGATATTTCTCAATATAATGCAAAAGGCATTTATATGAGAGATGATCACTGTGATTGGGGTTCAAGTGGAATGGATGCTTTAGTTGATCAAATCAACGACAGTAATTAATTCGTTCACTTAAAATATTTTCACAACATAACAGTAAAGGACTAAATGAGTGCTGAGAACATCTCATACGATTTAAAAAGATTTGCAGGAATTAAAAGAGATTATACCCCAGAAGAGGTTGAGAGATTAAGAGGTTCAATTAAAATTGAATATTCTATGTGTAAACACCAATCCAAAAAATTATGGCATTTATTAAATTCTGAAAACTATATTAATACATTGGGATCTCTATCGGGAAACCATGCTATTCAACATGCTAAAGCTGGATTAAAAGCAATTTATTTAAGTGGATGGCAAGTAGCAGCTGATGCAAATACGGCTGGTGAAATGTATCCAGATCAATCTTTATATCCATATGATAGTGCGCCAAAATTAGTTGAGTCGATGAATAATGCATTAATTAGAGCAGATCAAATTCAGCATATGGAATTACAAGATGGTGAAATGAAATCAAAAGATAGAACAGATTATATGTTGCCGATTATTGCAGATGGTGAAGCAGGTTTTGGTGGTCCATTAAATGTTTTTGAATTAGCAAAAAAATTTATTAAAGCAGGTGCGGCTGGAGTTCACTTTGAAGATCAATTAGCTAGTGAAAAAAAATGTGGCCATATGGGTGGAAAAGTTTTAGTTCCAACTGGCACTATGATTAAAAACTTAAAAGCTGCAAGACTTGCAGCAGATATTGCAGATGTACCCTTAATAATTTTAGCAAGGACTGATGCTAATGCTGCAAAATTAATTACGAATGATTTTGATGAAAATGATAAACCATTTTTAACTGGTGAAAGATCACCAGAAGGTTTTTATTATGTTAAACACGGAATTGATCAAGCAATCTCCAGAGGTTTAGCGTACGCACCTTATTCAGATTTAATATGGTGTGAAACTGCAACACCAAACTTAGAAGAGGCAAAAAAGTTTGCAGATGCAATTCATAAAAAGTTTCCTGGTAAATTATTAGCTTACAATTGCTCTCCCTCGTTCAATTGGAAAAAGCATTTATCAGATGCTGAGATTGCAACATTTCAGCAAAAAATTAGTGAGATGGGATATAAATTCCAGTTTATAACTCTTGCAGGATTTCATACTCAAAATATTGCAATTTTTGAACTTGCTGAAAAATATAAAACAGAAGGAATGACTGCTTATTCTAAAATCCAAGAGCTTGAGTTTGCTAGAGAAAAAGATGGCTATACAAGTGTTAAACACCAACGAGAAGTTGGAACATCTTATTTTGATGCAGTTTCAAATACCATAAGTAGTGGAAAAAGTTCTACAACTGCTATGGCAGGATCAACAGAATCTGAGCAGTTTTAATTAGTCTTTAATAACCTTTCTAAATATGATTATATATTTAGATGCTTATAAGTAGTATACTTTTAGTCATTCTTTATATTTCTCACAGATACATTGTTGCTTGGATTATCTACTACAATAAGACAGATGAACGTTTTGGTAATTCTGTATGGCGTTGGTCATATGACTATCAAGTAATTGGAGAAAGAGATGTTTCAGACCTTGATGATAAGCCATTTGTAAGAAAAAGAAGAGTTAGAAACCGGGCTGTTTCAATAATGTACTGCAATTTCTTTATAGGGTTTTATGCATTCATGTCTTTTCTAAGTAATTTGCTTATCCTGATATTATCTTAAATAACCCTTGTAAATCTTGTAAATAAATGCGATTGATAATCATTCGCAATGTAAATAATAACCATTCTAAAGTAATCAACACTAAAAATAAAAAAATGAAAAAAGTCACACTTATTCTATTAACTTTGTGTTTTTTAAAAAGCGTAACTTTAGCAAATGAAGTGAATGTTTTTAGTGCAAGACATTACGACTCAGATATTCAACTTTATAATAAATTTACATCTCAAACTGGGATCAAGGTTAATGTCATATCTGGTAATGATAAATCTCTTCAAAAAAGAATTATAGAAGAGGGAAAAAACTCTAAAGCTGATCTTTATATTACAGCTGATGCTGGAACGTTAGGACTTTTCGATTTAAAAGGGATGTTTCAAAACTCAATGTCGCCAGCAATTAAATCTGCAGTACCAGCAAACTTTAGATCTAAAAATTGGACAGGAATAGCTAAAAGAGCACGAATAATTTATTACTCTCCAGAAAGAGTAAGCGCCAATGATCTTAATGGAATGACTTATGAAGCCTTAGCCAACCCAAAATGGAAAGGGAGAATTGTTATTAGACAATCTAATAATATTTATAACCAATCCTTAGTAACTTCATTAATAGAAAATAATGGAAAAGAGAGTACTACTATTTGGGCAAAAAATTTGGTTAAGAACATGGCTAGAGACTCAAAGGGAAATGATAGAGCTCAGATTTTAGCGGTAGCAGCTGGCGAAGCTGATCTTGCTATTGCAAATACTTATTATTATGCACTCATGCTTTCTGGCAGTAAAGGTGCAGATCAACAAGAAGCTGCAAAAAAAGTATTACCATTTTTCCCAAATCAGGGTGACAGGGGAACACATATGAATATTAGTGGAGCTGGAATATTAAAATATGCACCTAATAAAGATAATGCAATTAAACTGTTAGAATTTTTACTAACCAAAGAAGCTCAACAACACATTGTTAATAATACGTATGAATATCCAATGATTGAAGGAATTGAGCCACATAAAATAATCAAAGATATGGGGCTTGCATTTAAACAAGACACAAAAACAGAAGTAGCAAATTATGGGAAAAATCAATCTATCGCTTTAGAGATTATGTTAAAAGCAAATTGGAACTAAGATGAGTAACAGAATTAACATATGGTATTTGTCTTCATTTTTAATATCAATTTTTGTAGCGATACCTATTATAACTGTATTTAGTAGTTTTTTTCAAACAACTGGAGACTACGTTTCAGTTTTAAAAAATACTTTTCTTTTAGATTATATTTACAATTCATTAATACTTTTAATAGGTGTTTTAACCTTAACTTTTATTATAGGAGTTGGTTGTGCTTATTTAGTTTCATTTTACAAATTTCCAGGAGTTAATTTTTTTAAATGGGCTTTAATTTTATCATTTGCTGTACCAGCGTACATTTATGCATATTCATTAACTGCTTTTTTTGAAAACTATGGAACAGCTTTTTCAATTTTAAAAAACTTATTGGGTGAGGGAAATTATAATGCTCATATTCCTAAGTTTGATGGAATGTTAGGTGCAATAATTTCAATATCATTTTCACTATTTGGTTATGTTTATGTATTAACTAGAGCATCATTTCATTATCAGTCACAAAACTTACTAGAACTTGGAAAAAACCTTGGTTTTTCAAAACAAAAATCATTTTTTAAGATAATCTTACCTTCGGCAAGACCTGCAATAGTTGCTGGTCTTTCTTTGGTTGCAATGGAAGCTTTATCTGATTTTGGTTCAGTTTCATTTTTTGGAGTGTCCACTTTAACAACAGGTATTTATAATGCCTGGATATCTTTTGATGATCTTACTTTGGCAAACAGGTTATCCTCTTACTTGTTAATTTTTATACTTGGGTTGTTTGTCTTAGAAAATTTATCTAGAAAGAAAGCTCAATATCACACATCTTCAAAAGGAGGATTTAAATCAAAATCTGTAATTCAATTATCTGGTTATAAATCAATTACAGCTTCTTTATTTTGTATAGCTGTATTTTTCTTAAGTTTTTTATTCCCAGTTTTTCAAATGTTATATTGGACAATTATTTTTCCCAAACATTTATTAGATTTAAATTTAATTCAATTATTTTCAAATACGATATTGCTAGTTTTTTTAGCATGCTGTGTATTGATATTATTAGCCTTTATTTCAAACTATGGAAGTAGAGTTTCAAAAAGTAAATTTTTAGATACATTAAATACATTTTCTATTTCCGGATATGCAATACCTGGAATTATTTTAGCTGTTGCCTTTATAACATTTATTTCATGGCTAGATCTTAATATGATTAATTACCTTGGAACAGAATCGATAAAATCTATTTTCATTGGATCTATTTTAGGATTGGTTATAATTTATTTTATAAGATTTTATTCCTTAGCTAATAACGGAATTAAATCTGGCTATCTAAAAATTAATTATTCTATAGATGAGAGCGCATATCTTCTTGGTTATTCAAAATTTAAAACATTTAGAAATATTCACCTTCCTTATTTAAAGAATTCAGTTTTATTAATAGGTATTTTGTTAACAATTGAAATAATTAAGGAATTACCGATTACCTTGATTATGAGACCATTTAACTTTGAAACCTTTGCAACAAAAGCGTATATTTATGCTTCCCAAGATTTACTTGAAGCTGCAGCAGCGCCATCATTACTGCTTATACTTATTGCAAGTTGCTTTATTTTAATTACATCTAGATATATCCTTAAAGATTAAACTTATGTCAAAAAATTTCTTAGAAATAAATAATGTAACATTTGCAGCAAGTGCACAAAGTAAAGTGAACAATGTTTCTCTAACGATTGAAAATCAAGGAGACATTGTTTGTTTGTTAGGACCATCTGGTATTGGTAAAACTACTATACTTAGAACAATTGCAGGTTTAGAAAAAGTACAGTCTGGGAAAATTATCTTAAAAAATAAAATTTTGTCATCTGATAATACTCATATTGAACCTGAAAATAGAAATATTTCTATGGGGTTTCAGGACAATTCCCTTTTTCCCCATTATACAGTTTTAGAAAATATAAAATTTGGTGCAGATAGAAATAAAAAGAAGAAGAAAGGTTTAAATTTAAATGAAATAAATAAGCTTCTTCATATCGAGCACATTGTTGATAAATACCCACATCAGATAAGTTCTGGAGAAGCTCAAAGAGCTTCATTAGCAAGGTCTTTGTTATCTAATCCTGATTTATTGTTATTAGACGAGCCTCTTTCAAATGTAGATCAGAACTTTAAAGAAGAAATACAGGTTAAATTAAAGCAAATTTTAACAGAGCATAAGATTACAACAATTATTGTAACACACGACTCTTATGAGGCTTTTTATTTGGGAACTAAATGTGGAATAATTTTAGATGGTCAACTCAAACAATATGATGATCCATATAATGTTTATCATTTTCCAAACTCAATAGAGGTGGTGAATTTTTTAAATCGAGGGATTTTAATTCCAGCAAAAGTTACTGGTGAAAATAGTTTAGAAAATGATGATCTTGGAACAATAACTGGAGATTTTATAAAACATTATTCAAAAGGATCTGAAGTTCAGCTTTTATTACAGCCTGAGGATCTTGAGCATGATGACAAAAGTAATTTAAAATTAGAAGTTGTGGATAGAAAATTTAGAGGAACAAATTTTATCTATACTCTTAAAACAGCAAGTAATAGATTAGTACCTGTTTTTGTTCATTCACATCATATTCATCAGCATGAAGTTGACGAAAAATTTGGCATAAAGAGACCAATTAATATTGATCATATAGTTTGTTTCTAATACAAAATCCTAAATTAAAATGAATAAAAGATTTAAAACATTGTCCAAGGGGATTATTGATGTAAGCCCTTTAATGATACCAGTAGTTCCGTTTGGAATTATATACGGCGTTATTGGAATGGAAGTGGGTTTGAGTGCCTATATGACATTTGGTATGTCTATTATAATTTTTGGTGGAGCTTCTCAAATTGTTTTATTACAATTATTCTCTGGCGGTGCATCATCATTAGTTACAATCACATCAGTTACCGCAGTAAACTCTAGACATTTACTATATGGTGCGGTTTTTTCTGAATATCTTTCTCACTTAAAACTGAGATGGAAAATTATATTATCCTATGTATTAATTGATCAAGCATTTGCTGTTTCAAATATTTATTTTAAAAAAAATAAAGAAAATAAATTTAAACACTACCATTTATTAGGAGCTGGTTTTACCTGTTGGACTATTTGGCAGATATCAACAATTTTAGGTATAGTTCTTGGATCGGTAGTACCTGAAGAGTTAGGTTTAAGTTTTACTATTTCTTTAACATTTTTAGCTTTGTTAATTGATGATTTTAGAAAGTATAAAAATATTATTGTAATGTTAGTCTCAGGAATTGTTGCAACTGTTGGGTATAATACAATACCATTTCAAGCTTACATTATTATAGCAACACTGTCAGCTTTATCGGTTGCTACTATAATCACATTAATTGACCGGAAGAAAAAGTAATGCATTGGACGACAATTATTTATTGTGGAATTTTGACTTACCTAACTAGATTTTCTATGATTTTTTTCTTAAAAAAAGATATTCTAAACGAAAAGACAAAAAAAGTTTTGTCTTACGTTCCATCAGCCATTTTTCCGGCAATAATATTCCCTCCTATATTTCTTGATGCCACAGGATCTATAGATATTGATAGTAATCCCAAGATACTAGCAGCTATAATTGCGATAATTATTGGATATTTTAGTAGAAGTATTATTGTAACTATTCTTGTTGGACTTGCCTCATATTGGTTCTTGATTTTTGTATATTACCAATAAAAAAGCCTATATTTACTCACAAAATGTTTCCTAAAGTTAAAATTAACAATGAGTTATTGGGCATACTTTATATGCTTTTATGTCAGTTTTCATTTGCAACAAATGATGCTTTTGTAAAAAACATATATGAACATTTCGATGAAATATTTGTTTTAAATCAAATAATTTTTATAAGAGGGATTTTTACACTACTGTTTATTGTATTATTTCTTTACATAAAAAAACAATTAAATTTTAAGTTAATTTTTTCTTCGACAGAACTAAAGATAAGAGGACTTCTTGAATCTTTAGCCGCATTATTTTTTTTTATAGGTATTGCCTTACTACCTTTTGCAAAAGTTTATATTCTATTAAGTATGGCACCAATTATCTTAACTGCATTTGGGGCAATCTTTATGAATGAAAAAGTAAGATGGAGAAGATGGAGTGCTGTAATTTTAGGTTTTATTGGAGTGGTAGTAGTTGTTAATCCAGGGAAATTAGAGTTTGGTTATTATTTTATATTTCCAATCTTAGCAGCAATCATGCTTTCAATTAGAGACATGTACACAAAAAATTTTAAAAAAGATTATCACAGTCTTCAAACTGCATTTATGACATGTTTTGTTGTGACTATTTTTTTTGGAATATTAAGTATTTACAAATTTTATGATTTTACGTTAAAAGATATTTTTATTTTATTTATTTCTGCTTTTTTTTTAGCAATGGGTTATATTTTTTCAATTGCAACTATCAAGATTGCACTTGTGTCTGTTACATCAACTTTTAGATATTCAGTGATTTTATGGGGCATTATTTATGGATATTTTTTATTTGATGAAGTTCCTTCGACTAATAGTTATATTGGAGCATTAATTATTATAATTAGTGGTTTAATTATCATATCGAGACAGAAACAAATTGGGGTTATAAAATAAAACAATGAGTTGTTAATTAACCATGTATCTTATACATTAAGACTATGAAAAAAATATTCATCATAATTTTTACACTGATTTCATTTAACTCATTTGCTGTAGATAAAAGTACTACTTTTAATAATGAAATTTTTGAAAAAGCGCAACTTGATGGAAAAATAGTTGTTATAAATTCTTGGAATGAAACATGCACAACCTGTAAGGCTCAAATTAAGATCCTGAATCAAGCCGAAAAAGACTTTGAGGACATCCTCTTTTTAAGCTTTGAGCAAGAAAAGCATAAGACTATTGCAAAACAGCTAGGAATTGACTATTGGACAACAATTGTAATTTACCAAAATAACAAAGAGGTCTATAGAAGCATTGGTCAAATGAATAAAGACAAAATTTATTCTGCTATAAAATCTCTTTAATTTTTAAACAACATCATCATAGTAAAGTTAAAAATAATCGTATTTTAAAGATTTTATTATCTTGTATATTACAGTTTTAGTAGTAGATAATCAGAAATTATACCCATTTAATAACACTTATTTACACACTCTATAAAAATGAAAAAAAAGAAAATTGTTAAAGATAGCTACATTGTGAGAACAAAAAAAAGAATACTTAGAGACACAATAGAAACAGAAAAAAAATATACTACTAATTTTAAAGACATTAGAAATTACTTTAAGATTTTTAATAAATCTTTATTTAATAATAAACTCAACCCTTTTAACGATGTAATGATTAAAAGAATAGTAAGAGGATCAGGGCAATGTGTTGAATATATCTCTTATAGAAAAGGTACAAATAAATTTGTACTCGAGATGATGCCTAAATATAAAAATAAAATGGAGTTTTTAAATACTTTATCTCATGAAATGGTTCACTTATGGCAACAAACAATTAAAAAAGATACTGGTAATCATAATAAATTATTTTTTAGTTTTAGAAATAAATTTAAAAGATTAAATTTAAAGTTAAGTTATTAAATTCTAATTTTATAAATCTAAACCTTCTTTTTTCCAATTCTTAAGACCACCAATTAAGTGAAAACAATTGGTAAATTGATAAGATTTTGATAATTGAACTGCTAGAGTTGATCTATGACCATGTGCACAATAAAATAAAATTCTTTTATCTTTTAAAGTATTTTTGTTTTGTTGTAGATACTCGTTAATTTCTGGAAAACGAACCACTGTACTATTTTTAATCATACCATCTTTATCTATTTCATTTTGCTCTCTAAGATCAATTAAAATTGACTGAGCATCATTTTTAATTTCATTAAATTTTTCTGGTTCGACACCGTTATTCACTTTTTGTCTATTAAAATCTATTCCTAATTGTAAATTACTAGGAACTGCAACATCCATCATACTTGGATTAGGCAAATTTAAATTATTCATAATTTCGATATATTGATCTGCAGAACTTACCTGCAGTCTTGGGTTGAATTTTTTTTCTTCTATTATGGTACTGACCATCTCTCCTTTATAATCATGAGCAGGGTAAACTAATGTTTCATCTGGAAGTTTTAAAAGTTTATTAAAAATAGAATTATACGAATCTCTTGCATTTCCATTTTGAAAATCTGTTCTACCGGTTCCTCTAATTAATAATGCATCTCCAGTGAAAACCCTATCATTCATTAAGAAGCTAAAACTTTCTATGGTGTGACCTGGGGTATAAATTGCCTGTAATTCTAAGCCATCAATTTTAATTGTCTCTTCATCGGCAACTTGCATTGCAACCACATCAGCAGGGGTTTTGTCACCCATTACTGTAACGCAATTCGTTTTATCTCTTAGTTCAGCAATACCTGAGATATGGTCAGCATGGATATGAGTATCAATAACTTTTACTAACTTTAAATCTAGTTCTTTAAGAAGCTTAATATATTGTTCAACATTTTCTAACACTGGATCAATGATTAAGGCCTCTCTTCCTTTTGCAGAAGCTATTAGGTATGTAAATGTACTTGAGACTTTATCAAAGAGTTGTCGAAATAACATTGATTTAGAATATCATCATATTGGTGCTAGTTAAATTTATTTAACTTTACGAAATCTTAAATAAATTCTGTCTAAGTAATAAAATAAAGATAAAGCCCTTAGCACCATAAACAAGCATAAAGATATCCAGATACCTGTATTACCCATTAATTTTGTTAAATATAAAGACATTAATAGATAAGAAAATACAGAAAAAATCATGGCATTTCTAAGCTCTTTTGTTTGTGATGCACCAATAAATATTCCATCAAATTGATAACAAAATGATGAAATTAAAGGCATTAGTATTAGCCATACTGCATAAGAAGAACTTAGATTTCTAATAGTTTCAATATCAGACATTAGTGTAATGACGTGTTTGTTAATAAAAAAATAAATTATCGAAATAATTAATCCAGTAAGGGTGCTTAAAATAAAAGAGTTTTTAACAATTTTTTTAAACAAGCTTATATCTTTTTTACCTAAGGAATAACCAACCATACCTTCGGTTGAAAATGCATAAGCATCAAGAATGAAAGCAGACAAAAAGACCAGGTTAATAAGAATTGCATTTGCTGCAATGTAATCTTCACCTATTTGACTGCCAAGGTAAGTAAACCAAAAAAATGAAAAAGTTAGTAAAATGGTTCTAATAAATATATTTAGATTAATATTAAAAATGTTTTTAAGTTTATTTAGATCTATTAATTCATTAATATTGATATTGATTTTAGACATTTTATTTAGATACCAAAATGTATAAATTAAAAAAGATGTAGATATCAAAAGTGCAGAGACTAAAGTCCCATAAGCAACCCCTTTAATATTTAAATCAAATTTTGAAACTAAAATAATACTTAAAATTATATTTAGAATCGAAAAAAGACCAACAGCCAAACTTGAAATTTTAGTTTTCTGTAATCCAACAAATAAACCAGTTATAATGTAAAGGATTAACTCACCAGGCGCTGAATAAATTCTTATTTGAAAGTAATCCTGGTAAAATTCCCTAGTAGTGTCTGATAAATTAAAAATACCCACACTTAGATTAAATATAAAACTTTGTAATAAAATTAAGATCAATGAAATTAGCAAAACAAAAACTAAATTTCGAATAACAATATTAAATATTTCTGTATAATCTCCTTTACCATATGCCTGTGAAACCAGACCCACAGTTCCCATCCTTAAAAAACCAAAACTCCAAAAAATCATAGAAAATAAATTAGCAGCAACAGAAGTTGCTGATAAGTATGATAAGTTACCAAGATTACCCATTAAACCAGTATCAATAATACCAACTAATGGAATAGCCAAATTTGCAAAGAAAATTGGAATAGATAATTTTAAAATATATTTAATGGATGGGTTTTGCATTTAAGCAATAAATTTCAGTATAGATTTTGCAGGATTTGTTTTTTTTATCCAATCCTGAGGAATACCTTTTAAACCTTTATAAGCTGCAAAATAAGCACCGACAAAATTAGCACGAGAACAATTGCATCCACCAGCTTTAATTGTTTTAATAACCGCAGTTTTAAAACTTTTAGAGGTTATGATTGCATGTATTCCTCCATTAAAAGTACCTGGATAACTACATGCTTTACCAAATTTCTTTACAACAAAATTGTGGGGTTTTGATTTTACCTTTTTAACTTTTTTGATGTTTTCAATGACATTTTTAAAGTATTTATTTTTTATATTTTTTCTTAAAAAGCTATTAACTGGATCCTTGTCCCCCTTATCAGCTAAATCAATAATCTTAAGTTTTGCCAATGCAAATTGTTCGCTAATTTTACCATTAGCAACCGTTTTTATAACTTGTTTTGTTTTCTGCTCTGAATTATTTGAAAAATAAAAGGGTAGGCTTGCACAATACCCATCAGACTCGTTAACTTTAGTCCCACCTGTGATAGTTTTTTTTAATTTAATATTTTTGATAGTTTCTAAAATATTTTGATGGATCCATGGACCTTTCATGGCTGTTTTCCACTTAATCTTTTTGTATTTTTTTCTTAAAGATAAATTTTTCCAATATTTTGACCCTGGTCCAAAATTTTTGACAATATTTTTTTTAAAAAGTTTAATAACCTCTTTATGATTAGTGGTCTTAGTTAATGTTTTAAACATTACTTGACCCACATCATTGTAACCAGAAACTTCTCCTGTTTTTATAGAGTAGAACGGAGATCTATTTTGTTTAAAGAATGCAATATTTTTTTTTCCTTTAATATAAGATTTTAGTTTTTTTTCATCATAGACCCAATGCAAAGGTCGGGCTGCTGCATCTGCAACAGTTGCGCCAAGAAATATATGCAACTTTTTAAACATGAGTTACTAATACTTTATTTAAATATAAGTTAAAATGTTTTAAATTAGGTAATGTTAAGTATAAAAAATTGGGATAATAAAACTTGGATTTCATCAGCTAAATATATCCAATCATTCAATAATTTTTTATTAAAACAAAAAAAACTAACTAAACACTCAAAAATTCTAGATATTGGTTGTGGCCGAGGTAAGATAATGGGTTCGTTATCCTCTAAACTCAAATTAATTAATAAGCCTGTTGGACTTGATATTGAAAATCACAAAGATTTTGACAAAAGAATCATTTTTAAAAAAACAAATGCAATCAAATATCTCAAAAATAATAAAAAAAAATTTGATTTAATACTGATCAAGCAAACTATTCATTTGTTTAATTTAAAGGATATTAAGAAGATTTTAGCCTACTCATATTCTAGTTTGAACATTGGAGGAATTATTTTAATCTTAACCTTAGATACAAAAGATAATGAAATACCCACATTTTCTTTGATGAAACAAAAACTTACTCAATCATTTAAAAGAGACAATCTTATTTGGAAAAAACTACTTCAACTTAATATTAAAAAAACTATCATCAAATTTAATTTTAAAGTTAATATCAAAAAAAATATTTACTTAAAGATGATAAGACAACGTTATATATCAACTTTATTAAAGTTTAGTTCACTTCAAATTTTAAATGGCATTAATGAAATTAACCTAAAATATAAAAAAAATATTTTATTCAACGATAAGCTTAAATGCATAATATTTACAAAAGTATAAAGTATTTCTCGATATTTATATTAATCTTGCCAATTAAAGTATTTGGTTTTGAAAATGAGAAAATTAACTTTGGAAAATTTTCACTAAATAAATATGAAGTAACAATTATGGAGTTTAATAATTATACAATTAAAAACGAAGTCATTACAGAAGCTGAAAAAAATGGTGGAGGTTACGAATGGGGTGCTGGTTGGGTTAAACGTGATAATTGGAATTATAAAACACCTTATGGAAAAAAACCTGATAGTGAATTAGAGCCCGCCGTTCATTTAAGTAGATTTGAAGTTGAGAATTATTGTAAATTTATGAATGGCCGATTACCTACATTTGAGGAATGGTCCTATGCTGCCTACACTCAAATATTTGACTCTGATAAATTTATTAAAGATAAAACTTATAGATACCCTAGTGGAGATATAGCTAAAGAAATGAACTCCAAAGGTTTATTAAATTATGACAAGCATGTAGATGTCACAATATTGCCAGAAGGCGTAAATGGATTAGTTGCTATGGGTGGTAATGTTTGGGAGTGGGTGGATGATCAAGAAAAAAATAATTCTTTAACAGCGGGGGCCTCCTGGTGGTATGGAGGTTCAAAGACCAGTATTAATGGAGCTCAATATAAACCCTCGAACTTTTATGCAATCTATGTTGGTTTTAGATGTGCATTTGATAATTAAAAATTATAAAATTCTCTTTAAAATATTCTCTTTTAATAAAAATTTATGAAACAGTACCGCTAGAATATGAAGACTTATTAAACCAATTAGAATGTAGTTTGCTAATATGTGAATTGAATAAAACTGTTCTGAGAGTTCAAAATTATAAGTTAGATTAACTTTTTTGAAAAAAATAACTAAACTTTCACCATTAAATAATTTCTTAAAAATACCCGATATAGTTATTGTTAATAAAGCTAAATATAAAAAAAAGTGGTTTAACTTTGCTAAAACTTTTTGACCAGGAAAAGCATTATCATTGAAATTTGGTGTAGGAGATAATAGTTTAAAAATCAACCTTATTAGAGTTGTATAAAATAGGATTAATCCAAATAATATATGATAATTTTCTATATCAACCCTAGTTTGATCAAAGTCTAAATCTACCAAGTAAAAGCCTAGTGGTATTTGAATTAGTAATCCTGCGGCAGTTAGCCAATGGATTAATTTGGCAAGTAATCCATATTTTGATATGTTATTAAATATAGACATGTTTAAATTAAACATATTATGACATTAATTAAAAACACTTTATTTTTTATCTTTATATTATTTTATACTTTCAGTGCTTATTCTGAGCAAACAGTAGAAGAGATCATTAAAGAAAGACAATCTATTTTTAGTAAAAATTACAAAACGGCAAAAAGAATTAATAGTCTTGCATCTAATGGAAGTTTAGATGAAGTAAAAATATTAATGATTGAAATGAGTGATAATTATAAAAGATTATTAGATCTCTTTCCTGAAAATTCAAAAACTGGATTTGAAACAGAAGCACGACCTTCTATTTGGGAAAATAAAGATGAATTTAATTTATTAATGACAAAAGCTTCAAGTAATATGATTGAGTTAACATCTGCTATTGATGAAACAGAAGATATGAAGGCAACTCTTGGAAAATATATGTGGAGTAGTTGTAAATCTTGTCACTCGAAATTTAGAGCTGAGCACTAAATAAAATTTAAATAGTAAATCCATTTCTTGAATGATATCTTTTATTAATCATGGATAAAATTCAGTCTCATGCAAAATTAGCCATTATAGGTGGTGGTATAATGGGTGTTAGTCTCTTATATCATTTAACTAATGAAGGTTGGACAGACATTGTTTTAATTGAGAAGAGTGAACTTACGTCGGGATCAACTTGGCATGCAGCTGGGCAATGTCCTCATATGTTAAGCAGTTTAAGCCTTGCAAAAATCCATTTACATTCAACAAACTTATATAAATCTTTAGAAAAAGAAACTGGTCAAGCAACAGGTTTTCATGAAACGGGAAGTTTAAGGCTTGCTTATAAGAAAGAAGACCTTGAATGGTTCCATCACACTAAAGGTATATTAGACGTAGTAGGCTCTCCTTGTGAGATTATTACCGCAAATGAAATTAAAAAATATCATCCATTTATTAAATTAGATGGAATCGTTGGTGCATTTTACACACCAGAAGATGGATATACAGACCCCACAAGCACAACGAACGCAATGGCAAAAGGTGCAAGAGATGCTGGTGCTAAAATTTATCGTAACAATAGAGTAACAAACATTAAACAATTACCATCAAAGGAATGGAAGTTAATTACTGAAAAAGGTGAAATTACTTGTGAGCACGTTGTAAATGCTGCGGGAAGTTTTTGTCCTGAAGTGGGTGAAATGGTTGGACTAAAAAACATTCCAAGTATTAATATGGTTCACCAATATTTAGTAACTGAGTCTCATCCAGCAATTGAAAAATTAGAAAAAGAACTTCCTGTTGTAAGAGATCCAGATTCCTCATCTTATTTAAGACAAGAAGGAAAAGGATTATTAATTGGTCCTTACGAACAAGATGTAGAAGCTTGGGCTTTAGATGGAATGGATTGGAAATTTGATATGGAGTTACTTGAGCCTGATCTAGATAGAATTGAAAAGCATCTCGAAAAGGGGATGGATAGAATTCCTGAATTTAAAGATGTGGGTATTAAAAAGATAATTTGTGGACCAATCACACACACACCAGATGACAATTTTTTAGCAGGACCTGCACCGGGTCTTAAAAATTTTTGGATGTTTTGTGCAGCTAGTATCGGAATAGCTCATGGTGGAGGAGCTGGAAAATATATGGCGCAACAAATTGTTCATGGAGACTCTGAAATTAATATGCTTGAATTTGAACCCCGTAGATACATGAGTTGGGTTGATAAAAATTATTCAATTGAGAAATCAAAAGAGCAATACAGAAGAATGTATGTAACACCTATGCCTCACGAGACAGTTGAAGCTGGAAGACCAATGAAAACATCAGGTATTTATAAAAAATTAAAAGATCAAGGAGCCGAATATTACGATTTATATGGCTGGGAAAAACCTGCTTGGTTTAATAAAGGAAATATAACAGAGGAGTTAAGCTATAGTAGAAACAACATACATTCTATAATTCAAAAAGAATGTGAGCATGTTTCAGAACATGTTGGAATTATAGATTTAAGCACTTTTTCTAAGTATGAAATAACAGGGAAGGATAGCTTCGCTTTCTTAGATAGACTTTGCTCAAATAGCATTCCAAAAAAAAATGGCAGTATAGCCTTAACACATATACATAATAAAATTGGCAGAATTCAAAGTGAGCTAACTATCACTAAAGTAAAAGAAAATCATTATTATGGTTTATCTGCGGCATTATCTGAAATAAGAGATTTAGATTGGTTTAATCAAAATAAATTAAAAAATGAAAAAGTTGATATTAAAAATATTACCAATGAATATGGTGTTCTTGGATTAATTGGTCCAAAATCAAGAGAAGTACTAGCAAAAACCACAAAGGAAAATATTGAAAATGAAAATTTCCCTTGGTTAAAAGCAAAAGAAATTGAAATTAATAATATAAAAGTTTTAGCTTTAAGAGTGAATTACATGGGTGAATTAGGTTGGGAGCTTCATGTTTCAATGAACAAAATAGAAGAACTTTATGATTTATTGATGGAGGCGGGTCAAAATTTAAAAATTACAAATTTTGGATCTCATGCCATGAATTCAATGAGAATGGAAAAAGGATATCGTGGTTGGGGAACTGAATTAACTCCTGAAATTAGTATAGTTGAAGCAGGTTTAGATCGATTTTTTAACTTAGATAAAAAAAGTGAATTTATTGGATCAAAAGTAATTGAAAAAAAATTAAAAGAAGGAATTAAAATAAAACTAGTTTATTTAGAGGTAGATGCAAATACGGCAGATGTTTTAGGTAATGAGCCAGTGTACCATAACAATGAAAGAGTTGGCTTAACTACTTCTGGTGCTTATGGGTTTAGAGTAAATAAAAGTTTAGCCTTTGCATATGTGAATTCTAATTTAGTAAAAGTTAGAACTGAATTTTTAATAGATATTCAGGGACAAAAAATAAAATCAAAAATTATTGAAGAACCAGCATTTGATCCTAAAAATCTAAGATTAAAAAGTTAAGACTTAGTTAGTCTGTCAGTTATTTTTCTTGAAATAGGTGAAAAAAAATTACCAGCTAAGAAAGCAAGTGGAAAAGCAAAAAGCCAAGCAGTACCCCAACGATGAAGAAAATCTCCTTCAAGACCAGTGTTAACAATAGTGATCACACAAGACATAAACACAGACATTCCTAGACTAATAAAGAATACAAAAATAATTGAATAATATTTTTTTGGAAACATATTGATTACCTATATTGTTTTAATTGTTTTTCAATTTAAAGAATTTAGTAGTTTGTGTTAAAGAATTTTAATATTATTAAAATATAAATGTCAAAGATCATACCAAAATCAGCTAAAGTAGTCGTTATTGGAGGGGGTGTTGCAGGTTGTTCAGTTGCTTATCATCTTGCAAAATATGGTTGGAAAGATACGATATTATTGGAAAGGGATCAGCTTACATCAGGCACCACTTGGCATGCAGCAGGACTTGTGGGTCAATTGGGAGCCTCAGCCACCATTACACGGCTTAGAAAATATTCTTTAAATCTTTATAAAGAATTAGAAAAGACAACTGGATTATCCACCGGATTAAAACAAAATGGAGCAATCACAGTTGCAAGTACACCTGAACGATTACAAGAATTGTTAAGACAAGCAACAGCTGCACAATTATTTGATGTCAATGTTGAAAGTGTTAGTAGACAAAGAATAAAAGAACTCTATCCAGTTATAAATGATACTGATATTTTAGGTGGGGTGTATATGCCAGAAGATGGTCAGGCAGATCCGATAGGGGTCACTAATGTATTAGCTAAAGCTGCAAAAATGGAAGGAGCTCAGATATTTGAGAAAACTCCTGTTGAAAAAATATTAATTAAAGACAAAAAAATTGTTGGTGTTCAAACGAAATTTGGCAAAATTGATTGTGAATACGTTGTAATTGCAACTGGGATGTGGTCGAGACAAATTGGAGAGGATATTGGGGTCAGTATTCCATTATATCCAAATGAGCACTTTTACATAATCACAGAACCATTAGATAAATTACCTAAAAATTTACCAGTTTTAAGAGATTATAATTCCTGTCTTTATTTAAAAGAAGATGCTGGGAAAATGTTAGTTGGAATATTTGAACCTAATGCAAAACCTGCGTTTAAAGACAAAGGGGTGGTGCCACAGGACTTTTCTTTTGGTGAGTTTCCAGATGATTTTGATCACTTTGAACCTTATTTAGAAAAATCATTTCAAAGATTACCCATTTTAGAAACTGCTGGTATTAGAAAATTTTTTTCAGGACCTGAATCTTTTACACCTGATACACAATACCTTTTAGGAGAAACTCCAGAGGTGAGTAATCTTTTTACGTGTTGTGGATTTAATAGCATTGGGATTGCAAGTTCAGGGGGTGCGGGTAGAGTTACTGCTGAATGGATGATTAATGGATATATGAATGAAGATTTATTTTCACTTGATATTAAAAGATTTCAAAAATTCCACTCATCTAAAAAATTTATCATGGAAAGGGTAACGGAAACTCTTGGTGATTTATATGGAATGCACTGGCCCTATAAACAACATAACACATCAAGAAATCAAAGACTTTTACCTTATCATGAAGAGTTAAAAAAAGAGGGAGCATGCTTTGGCGTATCAGGTGAATATGAAAGACCGATGTGGTATGCAAAAAGTAATGAAAAAGCAGAATACAAATATAGTTTTGATTATCAAAATTGGTACCCTTCAGTTGAATTTGAAACAAAAAATACAATCACCAATGTTGGTCTTTTTGAACTCTCTCCTTTTTCTAAATATGAAATAAAAGGAGAAAATGCACACAGTGAATTACAAAGAATATGTACAGCAAATATTAAAAATGAAATAGGCAGATCAACTTACACACAAATGTTAAATGAGGGCGGAGGAATTGAAACAGATTTAACAGTTATTTGTATTGATAAAAATCATTTTAGAATAATAAGCTCAGCTGCAACAAGAACTCACGATAAAGCACATATTTTAAAACATTTATCACCTAATTTAGAATTTAAAGATATTACGGATGATCTAGTTTGTTTAGGAATTTTTGGACCCAAAAGTAGAAATTTAATTTCAAAAATCTCAAATGATGATTTTAATAAAGAAAATTTTAAATTTGGTTATGGTAAATTTGTAACACTTAACTCAAAAAAAGTTTGGGCCCAAAGATTATCTTATGTGAGTGAGTTAGGATTTGAACTTTATATTGAAAATAAAGATGCTAAAGAAATTTATCAATTAATTATTGAAGAGGGAAAAAATCATAATTTATCTCACTGTGGTTCTCATGCAATGGATACTATGAGAATGGAAAGTGGTTTTTTACATTGGGGTCACGATATTTCACCTGAAGAAAACCAATACGAGGCAGGATTAAATTTTGCAATAAGCTATAAAAAAGAAATCGACTTTATTGGCAAAGAAAGCTTATTAAAAATAAAAGATCAAAAAAAGAATAGAAGATTTATTATGTTATCACTAAAGAATAGTAAGCCAGGCACACCTCTATTACTACATGAAGAGCCAATTTATTTAGAAGATAAGATTATTGGGAGAACAACATCCGGCAATTATTCCTTTAATTATAAAAAAAACTTGTCTTTTGGATATGTAAGCTCAATACATTCAAATGAAGAACTTTCAAAAATGAACCTATATATTGAAGTTGCTAAACAGAAATTCCCAGCACTAGTAGAGATCGCTCCCCTAAAAGACAAACATGCTAGATTGTTATAATTTTAGTTGCCGAGTTTAAAAATTGGTGGTTAAATAATCTCATGCAAAAAACTTATTTTCATGACAAAAAACATACCAGTGAAAAAAAAGTTCATAAAAGAACTATTCCAGTACAGTATATTGATCAAAAGAGAATTGTAGACATCAATAAATTATTGAACCGAGTAAAAATAGATAAGAAAAACGAAACTAAAAGACAAATCGTTTTTTATAGTTCAGTAATTTTAGCGTTAACTCTTTTTTCAACTTTTATAGCAGCTATAAAATAATCATATTTATCAAAAGTTGATTGATCTAAATTAAAAACCTATTATAAATCATCAAGAATTAAGTGGCGGGGTAGCTCAGTCGGTTAGAGCGCAGGACTCATAAGCCTGAGGTCAGTGGTTCGATTCCACTTCCCGCTACCATTTAATGCCCTGGAAAATCCATTAAGTTTTCAACCTTATAACCTTTTTTAACTAAATTATGAGATCCACCTAAGTCAAAAAGATTAATTGCAAAAACAAATGCAGCAATTTTGGCATTAGACATTTCGACAAGTTTAGCTGCCGCTTCAGCTGTTCCACCTGTAGCTATTAAATCATCTATAATTAAAACTGAGTCATCTTTATCAATTGAATCTTTATGTACTTCAATAGTTGCGGTTCCATACTCTAATTCAAAATCAACTGAATGAGTTTCAGCCGGAAGTTTGTTTTTCTTTCTAAACATAATAAAAGGTTTTTTAAGAAGATAAGAAACAGCAGAAGCAAATACAAATCCTCTTGATTCAATTGCAGCAATTTTATCTATTTTATAATTTTTTGATCTTTCAATTATTTGATTAATACATTCTTCAAATGCATCTGCGTCTTTAATTAAAGTTGTAATATCTCTAAATAAAATTCCTTTTTTTGGATAATCTGGAATAGATCTAATATAATCTTTTAAATTCATGATATTAATATATTTATATCTTTAGTAAAAAAAATCTATGGACAAATTATTCCTAGCAGCAATTAAAGAAGAAACGATTGGATTAGACTATTTTAACCATGTCGGAGTTGGAAAAATTAATGCAACTTATAACACATTAAAGTTAATCAATATTTACAAACCAAAACTAATTATCAATTATGGTACTGCAGGTGCAATTAATACTAAATTAAAAGGAATCGTTGAATGCACCAAATTTTATCAAAGAGATATGGATGTTAGAGGGTTAGATTTTGAATTAGGCGAGACACCTTTTGACAAAATTAAAGAAATTATTACATCAAAAGAAGGTTATTCTTGCGGATCAGGAGATAGTTTTGTTAATAAAAAAATAGATATGGAAGTTGATGTAGTTGATATGGAGGCCTACGCTATTGCAAAAGTTTGCAAGTTAGAGAATATTGAATTTAAATGCTTTAAATACATATCTGATAATGCAGATGAAAATGCTGATAATGATTGGAACAAAAATCTAGCAAAAGGGGCTAGTGCATTTGCTAGTTTGATTAATACTCAGTTTTAATTTAATTAAGTAAAATATCAAAAAATTGATTAATTGTTGAAAATTATCAATACACCTATATAAAACCGATCAACTTAATATTAATAAAAAATTATAAGAGGGAATAATTTTTATGACTAAAGTAGGTGAGCATATAACTTTAGACATCATAGGTACTACTCGAGAGTATGACCCTTCAGTCTACGAGAGTGTAATTCGTAAAATTGCAAAAGCTGCAGAAGTAACAGTCCTTGAAATTTCAAAGTATAAATTTGAGCCTCAAGGTTTCACTATACTTGCTTTATTAGCTGAAAGTCATATCAGTTTTCATACGTTTCCAGAAAAAGGAATTATTAGTTTTGATTTTTTCACATGTGGGAAGGTAAGTCCTTCTATCGCTCTCGATATTGTTAAAAAAGAATTTAAACATAAGAGAATTGTCACAAAAGCTTTTGATAGAGATACTAAGTCTTTATATCATGACATTTACAGTTCGCCTGGATTACAAAAGTCATATGTTGTAAATGAAGTTTTAGAAGATTTTAAATCTAAAGTGGGTCAACATATTGAAATATTAGATTTAGAACAATTTGGTAAATCATTATTCATTGATAACGAAATTCAAGTCGCAACAAATGATGAAGTTTTGTATAGCTCAACATTTGTAAACGCTGCTTTAAAATTAAATAAAGATATGGGAACAGCTGCAATCATTGGTGGAGGTGATGGAGGAGTTGCAAGAGAGTGTACGTCTAAAGGTTTTGATTTTATAGACTGGTATGAACTTGATCCAGAAGTAGTTGAGGTTTGTAATAAACACCTTGGAAGCATTGGCAATAAATCAACTGAAAAAAATTCAGTTAAATGTATTTGGGGAGATGCTTTTGAAAGTATAAAATCTGTTGAAGACGATAAGTATGATAAAATTTTTGTAGATCTTAACGATGACCAGTTTTGTATTGATCTTGCTGCTAAAAATATGGACTCATTAATTAGAATATTAAAGCCAAATGGAGTAATTACTGCTCAAGTAGGCAGCCAAGATAAAAAACCAGAGCAAGTAGAGAAATGGTTAGATGTTTTCAATAAGAATTTTGGAAATACAACTTTGGATAGGGTTTACATCCCAAGTTTTGACTGTTCTTGGAACTTTTCATCATCAATTAATCACTAAAAATTTCTTTTTAAATTCTCAAATTTGTGAAATAAATCCTCATAATCATATGGAGGAAAAAATGAATATATTTAAAAAAACAATATTAAGTGTTCTTGCTTCTTTATTATTAATCGGAAATGTTTACGCTGATAAAATAAAGATTGGAACAGAAGGTGCTTACCCACCATGGAACTCTAAGGATGCTTCAGGTGCTCTTATTGGTTTTGAGGTTGAGTTAGCAGAAGAGCTATGCAAAATCATGGGTCACGAGTGTACTATCGTTGAACAAGATTGGGATGGAATGATTCCAGCTTTGTTAATGAGAAAGTTTGATGCGATCATGGCAGGAATGTCAATTACTGCAGAAAGACAAAAAACAATTACTTTTTCACAAGGTTATGCAGATGAAGTTGCAGCCCTTGCGGTAATGAAAGGTTCAAGTTTAGAAGGCATGGATACACCAGAAGGTATTAATTTAACTTTAGGTGGAAGTGCTGTTAAGAAAACTCTTAAAACTATAACTGCGGCACTTGCTGGAAAAACTGTTTGTACACAAACTGGAACTATTCACCAAAACTTTTTAGAGTCTGGTGATGTAGGTAAAGTGAATGTTAGAACTTACAAAACTCAAGACGAAGTAAACTTAGACTTAACTTCTGGTAGATGTGATGTTGCATTAGCTGCTGCAGTTGCATTCACTGATTACGCGGACAAATCAGGAAAACCAGTAGTATTAGTTGGACCTACTTTTTCAGGTGGTGCTTTTGGTAATGGCGTTGGTGTTGGAATTAGACAAGGTGGAGATGATGCAATCGGTAAAAGAGATGCAAAACTTCTTAAAGATTTCAACAAAGCAATTAACACTGCTAGAAAACAAGGAATCATCAGCAAATTAGCGATCAAGCATTTTGGCTTTGACGCTTCTATGTAAATAATATTTTGAAAAGGCGACTATTTATTTAGTCGCCCTTTCGATATGGACCTTTTATCATTCGGAAAAACAGGCTGGGGAGATGAGTTGTTTTATGCAACTCTAATGACAATTGCAGTAGCAGTTACTGCAATGTTAATTGGTTTTTTATTTTCATTAATCTTTACGCCGTTAAAATTATCAAATAATAAATTTCTAAATTTTATCGGCAATACTTACACAACAGTTATCAGAGGGGTTCCAGAGTTATTAGTAATCTATCTTTTCTTTTTTGGGGGAAGTGGAGCAATAATGTATGTTGCATCAATTTTTGGATACTTTGAATATATAGAAATTAATGCATTTATTACAGGTTCAGTTGCAATCGGCATTATATCTGGGGCTTATTCAACAGAAGTGTTTAGAGGAGCGATACAATCAATAGATAAAGGCCAATTTGAAGCCGCCAAAGTTTTAGGGGTTAGTAAATTTGTACAATTTTATAAAATAATTTTACCTCAAATGTTAAGGCTTGCTATTCCAAACTTAAGTAATGTTTGGCAAATCACTTTAAAAGATACATCACTAATATCAGTTACTGGTTTAGTTGAGATTATGAGACAATCTTATATTGCAGCAGGATCTACTAGAGATCCTTTATTCTTTTATTGTTTTGCTGCAGTTTTATATTTGATGCTTACGTTTTTAAGTATGAAGTTAATTAATAGACTTGAAGTCAAATATAGTAGGGGCTTTTAATGGATTTTGATTTAATGATCACAAGTTTGCCAAAACTACTTAATGCTGCAGTTATAACTTTAAAATTGTTATCAGCATCATTAATCATTGGTTTATTTATTGGATTTTTATTTGCAGTTTTAAGATTAAATAAAAACCCATTTATTAATAAATTTGCTTATGGATATTCTTACTTATTTAGAGGAACTCCATTATTAGTTCAGATATTTATAATTTATTATGGTCTTGGACAAATTGAATGGCTAAGATCAACTTTTCTTTGGGTAATATTAAAAGAACCCTATTGGTGTGCAATTATTGCATTTGCCTTAAATACAGGGGCTTATACTTCAGAAATTTTAAGATCAGCTTTTCAAACTATAAAACCTGGAATAATTGAAGCGGGTAAAAGTTTAGGGATATCAAGTAAAATTATTTTATATAAAATTCAAATTCCTGTAGCGATCAGACAATCTTTGCCAGCTTATGGTAATGAGATTATATTAATGATGAAGGGTACATCTCTTGCAAGTACAGTAACGTTGATGGATATTACAGGTGTTGCAAAACATATTGTATCAACAACTTATAAACCCCTAGAAGTGTTTCTTTTAGCAGGTGGAATTTATTTGTTTATGACTTTTATCATTCATAACTTGATAAAATATTTAGAAAAGAAATATAGTTTTCAATAAGAAGTGTATTCTTTAATCTCTTTAATCTTAGAGCCTGTGTGATTATTCATCTCTAATTTTATTTTAGCACGATCATCATTTAAAAAATGAACATCTCTTGATAGTTTTATAAAGTTCTCAGTAAAATCAGAATTTTTTTCACACAATCGTTTGTCATCTTCTATCACCCATAATTTTGCATTAATATCTTTCAGTGACTTAAAAAGTGAATTAAGTTTTTCATCAGATTTAATATTATTATCTAATTGATCTTTTAAAATACTGTGTTCATCATTAATAAATTTTAATTTTTCAGGATCTTTAATTTTTTCTTGTTTAATCTCTAAAATAGAAATTTTATCTAAAAGTTCACCAACTGATACTTCAACTAGAATTTTATTCATAAAAATTTATACTATGTTAAGTTGTTAGAAATATGTCTAATATTTTAGTTATCAAACATGGTTCTTTAGGAGATATAGCCCAAGCTTGTGGGGCAATTCAAGATATTTCTGAAAACCACTCTGAAGATCAAATACATATCTTAACAACAAAACCTTATTTTGAATTATTTAGGAAAAACCCATTTGTACACAATGTTATTTTAGACAAACGTAAATCAAGATTTAATTTAATTTATCTATATATGTTAATGAGAAACTTGAAAAAGAAGAATTTTAGAAAAGTTTATGATTTACAAAACTCTTCTAGAACAAAATTTTATAAAAATATTTTATTTCCAAAAGCAAATTTTAATACTTGGTCTAGTTCAGAAACAACTTTACCAAGTAATATTTCAAAAGATGAATTTGATAAAGACCCAGTTTTGAATAGATTTGATCATCAACTTAAAACCTCTGGAATTAAAACAGAGTACACCATGAAACCAAACTTTAGTTGGGCTGTGACTAACATTGATCATATTAAACAAGAATTTAATTTAGATAAATATGTTGTTTTATTTCCATTTTGTTCAGCGCATCTAACCCATAAAAAGTGGCCTCATTACAATGAGCTAATAGAGTTAATTAAAAATAAATATAAAGATCAAATTAAAGTTATTGTAGCACCTGGACCCTCTGAAATCGATGATGCAAAAAACATTAATGCCATTTCAATTTTAGATAAAGGTAAAGCTTTAGATATTTCTCAACTTGCAAGCTTGATTAAAGAAAGTTCATTTGTTATTGCAAATGATACAGGACCCGCTCATATGACTGCTCATCTTGGAGTAAAAGGTTTGACTTTATTTGGTAAACACACCACAGCTTTTAAAGTTAGTATTGAGCGAGAAAACTTTAAAGCAATACAGGTTGATGATTTAAATAAATTAAGTGCAGGTAAAGTTTTAGAAAAGATATTAATTTAATTTCTTACCAATAATTTTCAATATTACAGGAACAGTAAAGAGTATCATCAGTAATCTAATAATATGATGAAATGCCACAAAGTTAGGGTCTAAATCAAAAGCAATTGCAATAACTGCTACCTCGTAAATTCCACCAGGAGAAAAAGATAAGAGTAGAGTTAAGAAATTGGTATCAACAAAATATGTTGCAACAATTGCAGCTAATAATCCAAGAGCTACAAGTATTACAGTTGCAACCAAACTATGAAATGAATTACCTGCAACTTCTTTTAATGATTTATCTGCAAAACGACAACCAACAGAGGCACCCAAAATAAGCAAACAAAAATTTATACTTTCATCTGGTAGTTTGTAAGAGGCAACTTCAGTTATTTGTAAAATTCCACTTGCAACTAATGTCCCAGATAATAATGCAGCAGGCACACCAATTTTATCAAATAAGAAAATTAATAATATTGAACCTATTAAGAGAATTAAAAGATGAAAATGATTTTGATCAAGATAATTAAATTTTTCAATTGTTAGAGCTTCATTTGTTGAATAGTTAACAACAAAAAAGGGAATGACTGTTATTATTATAATTAACCTAATTAAATGTGATGTAGCAACTTGTGATAAATCAGATTTTTCATGTTCAGCTAGTATCATTAGCGGACCTAATGCACCTGGGGCTGCTGAAAAAATAGATGTTTTAACATTATAGCCTGAAAATTTTTGTAAATATTTTGAAACAATTAAAATACTTATTAAAATATAGACAAACATTATTAATGAAGTCCACACCCATTCTGTCATTTGATTGATTAAATTCTGATCTATATAATTTCCAATATGAAGCCCAAGAACTATTAAAATTGAACTTAAAGCTAGTTTTGGCATTTCAATTTTTATTCCACTTAAGGCTGCAATTGAAACTGCAAGCATAGGACCAAGCATCCACGCTAATGGGATATTAAAATAGTCAGCTACAATTGCACTTGGGATAGAAATTAAAATAACTAATAGAAATTTTTTAGAAAATAATTCTTTAATGTTAGAGAAATTAAATTGAATAGAAGAATTTTTCATTAACAAATATTCTTTTATCACTTACCTTAAAAAAGATAACAGAAAAGAAATTCTCTTAATTAGTGATAGTTATCTTTTTAATTATTAAAATATTTAAGAGAACAGTTGCTAATTTATTGAATAAATAAAATCAACTTTTAGTTGTATTCCATTCAAAAACTTGCATTGATGAACATAGTATAATTAACTGCAATTATTAAAAACTAACAATAGAGGAATATAATGAAAAACATTAAAAAATTAGTTTCAGTATTGTTCTCAGTAATTCTATTATTCTCTGCAACAGCAACAAATTCAATCGCAATGGATAAAATCCATTTCGTAATTGGTGGTGGTGCTGGTGGTGGATGGGATGGAACTGCTAGAGGTACTGGAGAAGCTTTAACAAAATCAGGAATGTTAAAAAGTGCATCATTTGAAAATATGTCAGGTGGTGGCGGTGGAAAAGCTTTAGCTTTCATGATTAACACTCAACCTAAAAATACAATTTTAGTACAATCTACGCCGCTAGTTTTAAGATCTATTACTAGACACGAAGGTTATGTAACAGGATCTGGAGTTTTATCTTATAAAGATGTTACACCGATCGCTGGTGTAATTGGTGACTACGGTGCGATTGCAGTTGCAAAAGACTCACCTTACAAAAACTTTAAAGATGTAGTTGATGCATATAAAAAGAATCCAAGCTCTATTAAGATGGCTGGTGGATCAGTAAGAGGAAGTATGGACCATTTAATTGGTGCTTTAGCTTTCCAAGCTGCTGGTGCTAATCCAAATGATGTTGCTTATATTCCTTATGATGCTGGTGGAAAAGCATTAGCTGGACTTTTATCTGGAGAAACTCAAATTATCTCTACAGGTTTAGGTGAACTTATGGGTGCAAGAGACCAAGTAAGAATTATTGGTATTACTGCTCCTTCAAGAATAGCTGATGCACCGGATGCACCAACTCTAAAAGAACAAGGATATGATGTTCAGTTCGTAAACTGGAGAGGATTTTTTGGACCTCCAAATATGAGCAATAAAGATAAAAAAGCTTTATCTACAATGTTAGGTAAAGTGATGGAAACTCCTGAATGGGAAGCTGTTAGAAAAAGAAATGCTTGGGTTAATATTTATAACTCAGATAAGGATTTTGTTAAATTCTTAGATGCACAAACTGTAGAAATGACAGCTCTTATGAAGAAATTAGGAGTTATATAATCCTTTAGGATTATTTAAAAATTAGAGCAGTGAATATAAATACTACTAAAATTATATCACTGCTCTTTTTTATTTTCTCAGCATTCTATTTATATATCGCATATCAAATTCAGGTTTTTTCATTTGATGAAAACGCACCTTTTAATGCAAGAACATTTCCAATTTACTTAGGTTATGCAGGTTTGTTTTTTTCTGGTTTAAAAATTATTTTACCAGAGCGTAATACCATTAAAGTTGATCATAATAATTTAGAGTATAAAAAAACAGCTATACTTGTGATTATAGCAATTATTTATGGGGCAACTATATTAAAAGTAGGTTATTTTTTAACGACCTCTCTATTTCTAGCGTCCTCTTATTATGCGTTAGGTGAGAGAAGGTGGAAGTTAATATTTTTACTCTCTTTCCCTTTTGTAGGTGCTTTTATGTATCTTTTGCATGGGGTTCTTGAAATTTATTTAAGGGATCCATTTTTAAAACTAATTGGAGTTATGGGATGATTGAAGGAATTTTAATTGGTTTAAAAACAGCTCTTACATTTCAAAACATATTTATGGTTATGATTGGTTGTTTTTTTGGAACCATCATTGGAATGCTCCCAGGTCTTGGACCAATGACGGCAATTGCATTAATGATACCTATTACTTATGGTTTTGATCCAGCTACCGGATTAATTTTAATGGCAGGTGTTTATTATGGTGCAGTGTTTGGTGGATCAACTTCATCAATTTTATTAAATGCTCCAGGCGTTCCTGGAACTGTTGCAACATCATTTGATGGATATCCTATGGCTCAACAAGGTAAAGCTGGAAAAGCCTTAGCGATTGCTGCTTGGAGCTCTTTCGCAGGTGGAACCCTTGCTTCAATATATTTATTATTTCTTGCACCAAGTTTATCTAAAGTAAGTTTATCTTTTAGATCACCAGATTATTTTGCTTTAATGATCTTAGGTTTAACAGCCATTGCAGCTTTTTCATCAAAGGGACAATTTTTAAAAGCAATGATGATGGTTGTTTTAGGCTTAATGTTAGCATCAGTTGGTCAAGATTCTTTATCTGATATTTCAAGATTTACTTTTAATAATATGAATTTATCTGACGGGATAAGTTTCGTTTTAGTTGTAATGGCAACTTTTGCTATGAGTGAAGCCTTAACAATTATTTTAAAACGAAATGATCCATCTGCTGTCGCTAAACAAGTTTCATTAACAGAGCTTGGTTCAATTAAAATTAATAAGGAAGAGAGAGGTAAAATGTTAAAAGCTATTCCTCGAAACTCAATTATCGGTTTTTTAATTGGTGTTTTGCCAGGTGCGGGTGCAACTATTGCATCATTTCTAGCCTATGGAATGGAAAGAAATTTTGTTAGTGATGAAGAAAAAGAAAAATTTGGTAAAGGTAGTGTTCATGGTTTAACAGCACCAGAAACTGCAAATAATGCAGCATGCTCTGGAGCTTTTGTTCCTTTACTAACTTTAGGAATACCTGGAAGTGGAACTACTGCGGTAATGCTTGGTGCTTTATTAGGATTTGGAATTCAACCAGGGCCTAGACTTTATATAACAAATCCTGAAATCTTTTGGTCAGTAATCATGTCTATGTATATCGGAATGGTAGTATTGCTTATTCTAAACCTGCCCTTAATACCTTACATAGCAAGAATACTTGCTGTACCTAAAAATTATTTAATTCCACTTATTTTATTTTTTTCAATTACGGGAATTTACGTAATGTCCTTTAATAATTTTGATATTTATTTAATGATTGGAATTGCAGTTGTTGCAACATTTATGCGCTTATACGATTTTCCAATGCCACCACTCATATTAGCCTTTGTCCTCGGCGGATTAATGGAAGAAAATTTAAGAAGATCTTTATTAATAAGTGATGGTTCATGGACCTTTTTATGGGACAGACCTCTTACCGCATCAATAATAGGAATAACAATTCTAATTGTTGGCTGGCAAATTTATAAAACAATTAAGAGTAAAAAGATTTAGTTTAGAATTTTTTTATATTCTTCAATAATAGTACTCCACTTAAATTTAGCAGAATTTTCTTTGGCAGCTTTTCCATACTCTTGGAATTTATTATTTTCTAACATTAAATTAATTGATGAATAAACTTCATCTAATTCATTGCCATTACAGATTAAACCTGTTTTTTCATGCTCGATTGCATCTGCTGCACCTCCATCTTTTCCACCAAGAGAGGGCAATCCATATTGAGCAGCTTCAACATAAGCTATCCCAAATCCTTCAACAGATTTTTTATGAACAATAGATGGCATGACAAAAATATTAGATTTAGCAACTAGTGCATTTTTTAATTCGTTAGAAATATCTTTAAAAAACATCACTTGTGGCTGAAGGCCCAATTCTGCTACTAATTTTTTAATATTTTCCTCTTCATCACCGTAACCAACACAAATATAGACAATACTAGGGTAGATTTGTTTTAAATTTCGAAGCGCCATGATTACTTTTTCATGGTTTTTTCTTTTATCAAATCTAGAAACAGTAATTAATTTTGGAGACTTATGTTTTAATAAATTCTCTACTTTATCTAAAGTTTTTTTATCTAATTCTTCAACAGGATCAACACCTGGATTTATAACTACAATTTTATCTTGCTGAACCCCCAATGAAATAGCTAAATTTTTAGTGTACTCAGAATTAGCAACGATGGTTTCAACACTATCTAAAACCTCCAATACTCTTTTATTAAGGGAGGTATCTTTTTCATGATTAATTTCTTTGCCATGAATTAAGCATATCTTTTTTTTATTAGTTTTAAGATGTTCTAAACTTTTCCAATGATCAGCAATAATGCCATCAATTTTATTTTCTTTAATAAATTCATTAATCAATTGTGCTTTTCTATATTTTCTAAGAAGCTTTATTCCTCCAACACGCTCTATTGAAAAAGAAACTTGCTCATCAAATAATTTATGATTTTCATGATAATCAGCAAATACTTTTATCATGTAGTGTTTTGAAAGTTCGTTTGCTAAACCCCACATTAAATTCTGCATACCTCCAACTTCTGGAGGGAACGTTTTTGTAACTATTAGGTACATTAATTATCTAACCATTTGATACTGCAACCAACACTTGGAATTTGTGTTTCAGGACCTTTGCCCGTCTTGGCAATTTGTTTCATTGCACTATATAAATCACTATCACCAGCTCTTACTGGTTTTAAATTATCCAATTCTCTTATACGACCTCTGTATTGTAATTCTAAATTATTATTGTACCCAAAAAAATCAGGAGTGCACACTGCATCATAACTTTTTGCAACATTTTGAGTTTCATCAAACAAATATGGAAAATTAAATTGATGTTTTCTTGCAAATTCGATCATATTTTCAAAACTATCTTCAGGATAATTTATCGGATCGTTTGCTGAAATAGCCACAGCTTTTACTCCATATTTTTCTAAATTTTTACAATCTTCAACAATGTCTTTAATAACTGCTTTTACATAAGGACAGTGGTTACAAATAAACATAACCAAAGTTCCATTTGTCCCTTTAACGTCATTTAATTTAATAATTTCGTTATTAGTAGACTTTAATTCAAAGCTTTTAGCAGCTTGTCCGAAATCACATATTGGAGTTTTTAACGGCATGTTATAATAATATATAAGTTATGTTTTATGATTTGGAAGATAAAAAAGTTAAAAATTTAGGTGATAATTGGTCAGCATCTAATGCATCCATCATTGGTGATGTCACGCTAGAAAAAAATACCAGCATTTGGTTTAATGTAACTTTAAGAGGGGATGTTGAAAATATTCATATCGGTGAAGGCTCCAATGTTCAAGATGGGAGTGTATTGCATACCGATCCAGGTTATCCTTTAAAAATTGGAAAAGATGTAACTATTGGTCATTTGGTTATGCTGCATGGCTGCACGATTGAAGACAATTCTTTAATTGGAATTGGTGCTGTAATTTTAAATGGTGCAAAAATTGGAAAAAATTGCATCATAGGAGCTAATGCATTGATCACAGAAAACAAAGTCATTCCTGACAATTCTTTAGTGGTTGGATCCCCTGGCAAAATTGTAAGACAAGTCTCAACAGAAGAGGCAAAGTCAATTACTGAAAATGCTATTCACTACCAGGATAACTGGAAAAAATATTCTAAATCAGTATTTTAAAACCCAAAATAGGTTTTTGTTTATTAGACTTTTTATTTTATAAAATATAAAAAAATCATATTGGATTTATTATTTATGAAAAAAAAATGTATAAAATTTTTTAGGGGAAATCTTTTATAGGTCATGGTTAAAGGGATAGATAATGAATTATTATATTTTATTGTTTCTCATCATATTAAACATTTTCTAAATGTAAAAAAGATGGCGAAACATGATTATGAAAGTCACATGATCCTATTAACAGTATATTCTCACTATCTCTATCAAACTATCACTCTAGGAAAGTCACTTAGTTGGACTGAAGTTTTTGATGAGACAGAGACTGAAGATCACAAGATATTAATGAAAGATAAAAAATTGACAATCTTTGCAGTTGCAGAAAATCTATCCATGCCTCAAGAAACGGTAAGGAGGAAATTAGAAAAATTAATAAAAACAAAATTATTAGAGTATTCTAAATCAGACGGACTAAGTTTAGGTAAAAAATTTAAGGAAACGATTGAACCATTAGGAAAAATAGACACTGAAGATTGCATAAAACTATATAAAAAATTTGCTAAGCAACTTAAATAAGACTTAACAAAAAGAATCACCCACAAAAAGTAAAGTATTTTCAATAAAAAAAAACCTATTTTGAGTTAAAAAAAAATTGTTTTTCAAATTATTTAAATTAATTAATTCTAATGAAGTTTTTTGTAATAATATTATCATTATTTATCACAACTGTAGCTAATGCAGATGTAGCCTCTCAAGCTTTAAATAAAGTATCTGAAAAAATATCAAATTTAATCCCAGGAGAAGGAATTACTGAAGTGTCTTTAGATTATAATGATGGTGATGATGATCAGCTTAACTTCTCAATATTAGGGGTAAGAGATATTGAAGCCACAGATAATTCTAACTTTTTTACGCAATTTAGCTTAATGAACCAAGAGATAAATAGCTCTGGAAGAATTATTGGAAACATAGGCTTAGGTTATAGAAAACTATCTGAAGATAAAAATTTTATGTTTGGCGCAAATACTTTCTACGATAGAGATTTAACAGATGGTCAAGACAGATTGGGCCTTGGTATTGAAGCTAAAGGTTCAATTTTAGATTTAACTGCAAATAGCTATACAAAAATTTCAAACTCTGAAGTTGTTAATGGTGATAGAGAGCAAGTTTTATCTGGTTGGGATTTTAACTTAACATCTCAAATACCAAGAGCGCCATGGGCTAGAATTAATTATAACGGTTATAAATGGGAAACTGAAAAAGGATCTGTTGATCAAAAAGGTAATATTTATTCTCTAGAACTAGATGTAACAAACTCAGTAGAAATTGTTGCAAGTTTAGACAAATCCTCACTAAATGGTGTGGATGATGAAACTTCTTTAAGTATTAATTATATTTATCCACCAAAAGAAAAATCTATGGTGATGTCTGATGGCTTATCAAATGACATGTATGAAAAAAGCAACATGGAACAAAAATTAAAAGAAAAAGTTAGAAGAAGAAATAAATTAGTAATGGAAATTCAAGGCTCAGTGGTGGTAACTAAAAAATGATGAATAGATTTGTTAGATTATTATTGGCTATTGTTTTATTGATGAATTTTAACTCATATTCTTATGCAGCAAAAGGAGCCGCTAGCGTTTATAAGATTACAATTACTAAAGTTGAACTTTGCGAAACAGGAAGTACGATATCCAACTGTTTAAATCCAGATGATATTACAGTAGGTGGTGGTGTTGCAGATGTTGATATAGCTGCGGTAACTGCTGGTGAAGCCGCTGGTGTAGTTGCTGATTTTTCAAGATTAACCCCTGGTAAAACATATACTTATTTGCAAGCAATCTTAAAAAGAGAGATGAAAATTTCTGGTGTAGCTGATGGTTGCTATACAGAAAATGACGGTGTTTATAATGCTAATGGTGGAAGAGCTGTAGGATCTACATCTTCTTCAGATCAAGCAGAAGTAAGTTTGTTTGTTCCATACTTTAGTCAAAATGATAGTTTTTTAATGATCGAAGGTTCTTCTGATGCATCTGGAACTAGCTTGGCTGAAGCTGGAGAAATTAGAAGTACAGATACACACTTTAGATCAAGACAAGTATTATCAAGTAGCTACACGCATAAAGTAGGTATATCACCAACTGTTTTTCTAGCATTTGATACGAGCTTAGGAGTGGAGGATGACGTAATATATTCTGGAGGAAATCCTGGAACATGTGGAAGTGATGAAACCTTAGGTGCTGCTCCTCCAACGCAAACTATTACTATACAGGGTCAGTAATTTATTTTAAAAAATTATTGTTACTTTTTTTACTAATTTAATTTTTGTAATTTAACACCACAATTAAAATGATAATCTTATCTTCATTAATATGAAAAACTTTCTAATTCTTATTTTTACAATCTTTTTTTCTTCAATTGCACATGCTGGATTAAATGAAGTAGGTTCAGGAGGTTTTTATCAAGAAGATTGCAAAGAAACTATTTTAGGAGACTATAAAAGAAGTTATGAACAAGCAAAATCAGAAGGTAGGGATTTTATAATGTATGTATCTATTTCTGAAGATGGCTGTTCATCAGGCGCTTCAATGCCAATGTATGGGATTAATAAGAAGGGCCATAAGAGTGCATACAAATCTTGTAAAAAAAATGCAAAAAAATTTACTAAGGCAGATTGTTTTATTTTTTCAATTAATGATGAAATTGTCTGGAAAAATTACGATCAATTAAGTGTAAGCCAAAAAGACCTAGATAGAGAAAGACAATCAAAACCAGTTTTTTTAGATGAAGATAAAAAGCCAGGAAGGTTTATTAAAGACCAGCCAGATATTACTAATGATTTTCAAATTCATATTATCTACACTCTTTACAAAGATTCGAAAGATAATGAGGGGGATATAAATGGAAAAGTTGAACAATTAATTAAAGTTGCAAATGATTGGACTTATAAAACAACTAAAAAAGCTAACGAAAAATCAAATACCATGAATGGTGAAGGTCAAAGAATGAAACTTGATTATAGAAAAGATGGAAAGTTAGATATTAGTTTTATTCGTCTTGGAGTAACTAAAAAAGAATTTAGAGATTGTAGTGGTAGTTGTGGAAATTTGGCAGAGCGAACAATTATCAATGCTGGTTTTAATAACCCAAAAAAAATATATGTAAATTTTGGTGATTATTCATATGCTGAGTGGCCTTATTCAGCAGGTTTTCCAATTTTTAATATTTTTTCAACAGCAAGCGGTAGCAGATTAAATAAAAGTGAAGTTGGTTATTTTTTATTACATGAAGCTTTGCACTCAATGGGTGGAATATATTCGTGTTCACCAAAACATGTTAATGGTCATAATACTAATAAATCCTCAGACATGATGAGCTTACAAGGTGATGGAAGAAATATGACTTTGGATCCAAAAAATGACGATTATTGGGGTCATAAAAATTTATCATGTCCCGATCTTCAAGATAGTGTCTATTTTACACCAACATCAGATACACCTTTTGATCCATTTGAGGTTACCTGTTTATCAAAAGATAAATGGAAAATTACCAAACATGACTACAAAAATTTTGAAGATAGAAGAGGGATAGGTTATCAATGTTTCTACACTAGAGATGATGTCACTGCTCCGTGGGAAAAAGAATTTGGTATCTACTAACTTTAAAGTTTTTAAGGAATTAGCCAGGTATCTTTGTTATTCTCCAAGTCAAATTTAGCACGACGGTGACCTTTGGCTGCTAAATAAAGCCACTCCATACTTTTAATTTTACATTGAATAACAGTAAAGTTTTTATATCCCACTTCACTTTGCTCCATCGTAAATTCAAAATTATCCAGTTCAGGTTTTAGCCCTGAGGTTGGAGTATTAGATTCTGTTCCTGGTCCATTATCAACTAGATAACACTTTCTACTCATATGACCTGTTTTTAACCAGGACTGTTTTGTAATATCATTTTCATGATTAACGGTGCACTCAACTTTAAGTCTAACTTGTATCTTCTCATCCTTGTCATAAAATAACATTGATGCATTCTTATTTGCTTTTAATTTAGCAATTTTATCTGATCTGATATCACTATGGTATTGGATAATATTATTTTCTCGATCTGATTTTCTAAGGACTACTATTCTTCCATCAAAGTCATTTTGATTACCAGAGACAAATACTGGAATTCTAAATGGAGAACCTCTATCTTTGATAGCATTATCCAACATTGACCAGATCTTATTTTTAATCTCCTCGAAGTCTTCGTAGTATGCTGGTTGCATTATAGATTATTTACTAAGTCTTCTAATCAAACTAGAAGTGTCCCAACGGTTTCCACCCATCTCTTGAACTTCACCGTAATATTTATCAACGATTTCAGTTACAGGAAGTAATGAACCATTATTTTTAGCTTCATCCATAGCAATTTTTAAATCTTTTCTCATCCAATCAACTGCAAAACCAAATTCAAACTGATCATCAATCATCGTTTTATATCTGTTTTCCATTTGCCAAGATTGAGCAGCACCTTTAGATATAACTTCAATTACATCTTCCATATTTAAACCTGCTTTTTTTCCAAAGTTAATTGCCTCTGATAAACCTTGAACAAGACCTGCAATACAAATTTGGTTAACCATTTTTGCTAATTGACCATTACCAGCACCACCCAATAATTTCATCTTTTTGCTGTAACAATCAATAATGTCTATTGCTTTATCAAAGTTTACTTGATCTCCACCAATCATAACAGTTAGAGCGCCATTTTCAGCACCAGCTTGTCCACCTGATACCGGTGCATCTAAGAAACCAAATTCACTTTTTAATGAATACTCATAAATTTCTCTAGCAATCGTTGCAGAAGCGGTTGTGTTATCAATGTAAACTGAGCCTTTTTTAATTGTTTTAAAGATACCGTTGTCACCGAAAGTTACTTCTCTTAAATCATTATCATTACCAACACAGGTAAACACAAAGTCAGCATCCTCAGCAGCTTTTGCAGGAGTATCTGCTTTTGACCCTTTATATTCAGCAACCCATTTATCAGCTTTTGCAGCTGTTCTATTATAAACAGTTACATTGTGACCTGCTTTTGATATATATCCTGCCATTGGATAACCCATGACACCTAAACCTATAAATGCAACATTGCTCATAATTTCTATTTCCTATGTTTAAAAGTTTGAATTTTAAAGTAATTTTATTTGGATTTATATTTACATTTTTTTCAAGCTTTGGACAGAGTTTTTTTCTAGGACTGTTTAATTCAAGCATAAGAGACGCACTTTCTATCACGCATGGTCAGTTTGGATCTATCTATGCATCTGCTACTCTATTAAGTAGTTTTATACTTGTTTGGGTTGGTAAAAAAATAGATGACTTTAATATTTTAAAATTTGCATCTTATGTCATTGCGTTACTAGCGATCTCTTGTTTTTTATTTTCTAAAATTTCATCAGTCGCTTTCTTATTTTTATCAATTTTCTTAATGAGGTTATCAGGTCAAGGACTAATGTCTCACACTGCAACCACAACAATATCAAGATTTTTTGAAAAGACTAGGGGACGTGCATTAAGCACAACTTGGCTTGGTTTATCGTTAGCTGAATTTATTTTACCCTTATTAATTATTTTTTTATTAACTTTTATTGATTGGAGAAATATTTGGATAGCCATATCAATTTCAGTTATTATCATTTTACCTATTGTCATTGTTACATTAGTTAAAAACGTTAAATTAGACTCAAGAGAAACATCTAGTGCTACAAATATTAAAACTAAAGATATAAAACAATGGACGAGAGGTGAAGTTTTAAAAGATTATCGCTTTTATATTATATGTTTAAGCATGTTAGCGATGCCTTGGATTGCAACGGGTACATTTGTTTATCAATCTTTTATAGTGTCATCTAAAGGTTGGGGACCTTATGTTATTGCCCAATCCTTTATGGTGTATTCAATTTTATCAGTGATTACTTTATTTTTAACAGGCTTTTTAATTGATAAGTTTAGTAGTCGAAAATTAATAATTTATATGAACATTCCTTTATTAGTTGCAACGTTTGTGCTTTATTATTTTAACTCACCAATTTCATCATTTGTATTTTTAGGTTTAATTGGGATTTCAAACGGTTTAGCAAATGTTCTAGGTTCTGCTACTTGGGCTGAGATTTATGGAGTGAGATATATTGGTTCCATTAAAGCATTAACCACAGCGTTAATGGTATTTTCAACTGCATTTGGTACAGCGCTCTTTGGAATTTTGATTGATAATAGCCTTTCTATTGAGCAAATTGCTCTTGTTTCAGGATCTTATATTTTAATAGCAATATTGTTGTTATTCCTTGTAAAGAATAAGCTTAATCCTGATTATTTATAGAATTATCCTTGATTTTTTTTTAACTACTGTATAGATACTGCGCATGGCTAGAGTAACAGTAGAAGATTGCATAGATAAAGTAGAAAGTCCTTACGAATTAGTTTTAGTTGCTAAAGAAAGAGCAGTTCAATTAAATTCTGGTTTAGAACCAACTTTAGATAGAGATAATGACAAAAACACAGTTATATCTTTAAGAGAAATTGCAGCAGACACTATTAAAGTTTCAGACTTAACAGATAGCGCTATTCACAAACTTAGAAAACACGTTGAGCAAGTTGACGATGGTACTGATGATGATGAAATTATCGGTGATGATTTTGAAAGTATGTACAAAGGTGAAATTTCTAAAAGCGGAACTCCTATTTTACCATCTAAAAGAGCTAGAAAAATTCCTGAAAAAATTCAAGTATCCCCTGATGATTTAGAAGAATTAACTGCAAAGGCAGAGCCAGAAGTTGACGTTGATGCAGAACTAGAAGTGGGAGATGAAGAGACAGCAGTTTCTTTAGATCAAATAGCTGAAGCTGAATCTACAGAAGATAGTTCAGATGAAACTGAACCTAATAATTAATTATTAAATTCCTTTAAGATTTTTTCTCTGTGTTCGTCAAGATCAGGGATATCACCACGTGTTTTTTCATCTTTATAATTAGACATTTTAATTGGATTACCTGCTAGTTTAAAATCACCAATAACTTTATGATGCGCTTTAACAATCATATTCCGAGCTTCAATTTGAGGATTTTCAACAGCTTCTTTAATATTAAAAATAGGACCACATGGTATTTTTTCTTTTTCCATTTCACTAACCCATTCACTTGTATTTTTAACAATAAGTTTATCTTCAAGTATCTTTTTAAGGTCTTCTATATTTTGAGATCGTAAAGAATTGGTATTAAATTTTTCATCTTTAGCAATTTCAGGAATATTTAAAACATTACAGAGTTTTTCAAATAATTTTTCATTACCCGCCGCTATAATGATATGACTATCTTTCGTTTTAAAAGCTTCAAAAGGAGCAATAGATGGATGGCGAGATCCCATCGGTTTTGGAATTTCATTTTTAGCAAGATACCTTGCTATAGCATTTTCCAAAATTGCAATTTGACAATCTAACATTGACACATCAATAAAAGTTCCTTTGCCAGTTTTTTCTCTATCATAAAGAGCTGCATTAATTCCAACAGTTGTGAATAACCCTGCAGTAATATCTCCAATAGATGTACCAACCCTTGTTGGTTCAGAATTAGGCTGACCCGTAACACTCATTAAACCACCCATACCTTGAACAACCATATCGTAAGCAGGTAGTTCTTTTAATGGACCCGTTTGTCCAAATCCTGATGCTGATGCATAAATTAGTCTTGGATATTTTTTACAAATATCATTCCAACCATAACCCCATTTTTCTAAGGTGCCTGGTTTAAAATTCTCAACCAAAATATCTGCCTTAGCTAAAATTTTATCAAATATTTTTTTATCATCTTCATTTTTTAAATTAAGAGCGATACTTTCTTTGCCTCTATTTAGTGACATAAAGTATGCTGAATAATCCTCAATAAAAGGACCAAACTTCCTAGAGTCGTCCCCAACCTCTGGAGCTTCTACTTTTATCACGCGTGCACCTAAATCTGAGAGCATCATGGTGCAATAAGGACCAACTAATACTCTAGTTAAATCAAGAACTAATAGGTTTTTTAAGGGTCCATCCATAATTTTATAAAGTAATTTTGTAGTATTGACTCTTACCAATAACTTCAATTAGATGCATCTCTTAAATAACAATAGAGGAGAGAAAAATAATGTTTAAAAAAATATCTTTATATTTTACAGCATTAGTTTTAGTTTTATCAACTGTTGGTTCTGCTTATGCGGTAACGTTAAAAGCAAGTCACCAATGGCCTGGTACACCTAGAGCTGATGGATCTTTTGATCCACGTCATGAAATGGTACAAATAATTGCGGATGAAGTTAAAAAAGCTAATGTTGATATCGATATTAGAATTTACCCTGCAAAATCTTTATACAAACCCAAAGAACAGTGGAAGCCAATGACTACTGGTCAATTAGATATTACAGCTTTCCCTTTAGGTTATGCCGCAAAGTTTCATCCAGAATTTGATGCAACTTTAATGCCAGGAACGGTTAAAAATCATGATCATGCATTAAGATTTAATAAATCTCCAATGATGGTTGAGATTAAAAAAATTATTAATGATGCTGGTGTTATTGTTTTATCTGACGCATGGTTAGGTGGTGGTTTTGCATCAAAAACAAAATGTATTAGAAGCCCAAATGACGCTAAAGGACAGGTAATGAGAGCAGCTGGAAAAGCATTTAACCAAATGCTAGAAGGTGCAGGAGCAGGTATTCAAAGTATGCCATCTTCTGAAATCTATACTGGTCTACAAACAGGTGTATTAACTGGTGCTAACACTAGCTCAGGAAGTTTTGTAAGTTACAAAATTTACGAGCAAGTTAAATGTGCAACACCTCCAGGAAAATTTGGTCTTTGGTTTATGTATGAGCCAATCCTTATGTCTAAGCAGAATTTTGAAGCTTTAAACTCTAAGCAACAAAAAGCTCTTATGAAAGCTGGAAAAGTAGCTGAAAAATATATGACTGAACAAGTAGCAAATCTTGATAAGAAATTTGAAGATGCTTATAGAGATGCTGGTGTTGAATTAGCATATATGACAGCTGAAGATCATGCTGCATGGGTAGAAATTGCCAAGAAAACTTCTCATAAAGCATTTGCAGATAAAGTACCAGGTGGTGCTAAACTTATGGAAATGGCTTTAGCAGTTAAATAAATTAATATATAAAGCCCTTGTTTTAATAAAAACAAGGGCTTTTTTTATGATAAAAAATTATTTAAAATTTTGCGATTATACAGCTAAAGCCTGTGGAGCCTTTGCTGTCGGTGCTTTAATCTTTTCTATTTTGGTAATTGTAGAGTTAGTTTTTGAAAGATATTTTTTTCAAAGAGCCATTACTTGGCAAACTGAACTAGTTACAATGTTGCTTGTTGCATCTACTTTTATTGGTAGTGCTTATGTTTTAAGTGAAAAAGCTCATGTGAGTATGGAGTGGATTTATGATTTTTTATCTAAAAAAAATATTATTAAACTCAAGATTTTTACTTCATTTTTAAGTTTAATTTTTTTCTTAATTTTATTTTATTTTGCTTTCTTGATGGTTGAAGAAGCGTTTATTAAAAATTATACGACAGGGACAGTGTGGAGCCCACCTTTATGGATACCATATTCTTCCATGTTAATAGGCTCAATATTGATGATACTTCAGTATATTGCTGAAATAATAAAACTATTTGATGAAAAGGATTTTAAATAATGGATCCATTAACGATTGCAATAATTGTTGCTGTTTTTACACTAATAGTTTTATTCTCAGGTATTCCAATTGCATTTGGATTAAGTTTTGTTTCAATTACTCTTTTGGTTACATTCGAGGGATTGCAAATGTTAGGTGTATTTGCTGAAACTTTTTATGCAGGACTAAATTCTTTTGTATTGCTATCAATCCCGATGTTCATTCTTATGGGGATGGCGGTTGCCCATTCACCAGCAGGTAAAGATTTATATACTGGTCTTGATAGGTGGTTATGGAGAGTTCCAGGGGGTTTAGTTATATCTAATATTGGTGCATGCTCAATTTTTGCAGCTTTAAGCGGATCAAGTCCAGCGACATGTGCTGCTATTGGTACTATGGGAATTCCTGAAATGAGAAAAAGAGGATACTCAGACGAAATTGCAACGGGAACAATTGCAGCCGGAGGAACGCTTGGGGTTTTAATTCCACCTAGTATAGTTTTAATTGTTTATGGTATGGCAACAGGAACTTCTATTGGAAGATTATTTTTATCTGGCATTATTCCAGGCTTTATGTTGGCAAGTCTTTTTGCTATTTGGGCATTAATACACAGTTACTTCATTGATAAAAATGCATCAAAATTATTAAGAAATAGAAAGCCACCAACTTTAAAAGAAAAATTTGAAGTTCTTCCTAGAGTGTTTCCATTCCTAGCAATTATTGTTGGAGTTTTATACGTTCTCTATGGAGGTGTAGCTACACCATCTGAAGCATCTGGTGTTGGTGCATTCTTAGTTTTTGTAATGATTGCAGTTGTTTACAAAATTTATCAGCCTAAAAAAATATGGAATATTGTTAAAATTTCAATGAAAGAGAGTGTTATGATAATGTTTATTATTGCAGCATCCTATCTTTTTGCATTCACACTATCTCAGCTTTATGTAACGCAATCCCTTGCTCAAAGCATGATCGAATTAAGCAGTAATAAGTGGATGATTTTTTTAATGGTTAATGTGTTTTTACTTGTTGCTGGTTTCTTTTTACCACCAGTTGCTGTTATTGTGATGACTTCAGCTATATTGTTACCTGTGATAACTACACTTGGTTTTGACCCTTATTGGTTTGCGATTGTATTCACTATAAATATGGAAATAGGTTTAATCACGCCACCCGTTGGATTAAATCTATATATAATTAAAGGAATAACGCCTGATGTAAGTTTATCTACAATATTAAAGGGATCATTTCCATTTATGATGATGATGGTTTTATCTATATTGATATTGTGTATTTTTCCTGAAATTGTAAGTTGGTTACCTGATAAATTAATGGGTAAACCTCTTGGATATTAAAAAAGACATTAATAGAAAAATTTCTGTAGCACCGATGATGGATTGTACCGATCGTCATGATCGATACTTTTTAAGATTGATGAGTAAGAATGTTATGCTTTACTCAGAAATGGTTGCAACAAAATCTGCAATCCATGGAGATCGTAAAAAAATTTTATCTTACAGTCCCGAAGAAAAACCTCTAGCATTACAAGTGGGTGGATCCGATAAAACAGAGTTAGCTGAAGTTGCAAAAATTGCAGAAGACATGGGCTATGATGAAATTAATATTAACTTAGGTTGCCCCAGTAAAAAAGTTCAAAAAAATATGTTTGGTGCTTGCTTGATGAGAGAACCTGACCTTGTTGCGGAATGCATTGATTCAATGGTTAATGCTTGTAAAATTCCAGTTACTGCAAAAACTAGAATTGGCTTTGATGACACGGAGGAATTTGATTATTTAAATAATTTTATACTAAAGATGAAAGGGGTTGGTTGTAATACTTTTATACTACATGCTCGAAAAGCTATCTTAACTGGTATGTCACCTAAACAAAATTTAAATATTCCAAAACTAAACTATGGAATGGTTTATAAAGTTAAAGAAGAAAATCCTGATTTAGAAATTATTATTAATGGAGGTATTTCAAAAATTGATGAGATTAAAAATCACTTAACTTTATGTGATGGAGTTATGATAGGAAGATCTATCTATCAAAATCCTTATTCTTTAGTTGAGATTGAAAATGAAATTTTTGAAACAAAAGAACAGCCAACAAGAGAAGAAATAGCTGAAAAACTACTAGAGTACCTTGAAAAAGAGGTTAAGCTTGGCACAAAAGTAAATCATATTATGAGACATACTGTTGGATTATATCATGGACAAATTGGCTCCAAAGATTGGAAACGATACTTAAGTGATAATATGATGGCAAGAGATTCAGATTTTCAAAAATCAAAACATATAATGACAATTGTGCAAAATAACGAGAAAGCTAATCAAGCAAACTCATAATGGAAAATTTAAATTACGGAGATATAATTAATTTATTAGCAGTCCTTGCAATATCAGCAGCAGTTGCAGGTTTTATGGCAGGATTACTTGGTGTTGGAGGTGGAATTATAATGGTTCCAGCTTTATATTATGCATTTACAGTATTAGACTTTGAATTAGCAACTAGAATGCATTTAGCAGTTGGAACTTCCTTAGCTATTATTATTCCAACTTCAATAATTTCTACCAAAACACATATGGAGCATGATGCAGTTGACTTTAAAATGGTTAAATCCTTTGGGTTATTCATTTTAATTGGTGTAATTTTAGGAACTTTTTTAGCAGTAAATTTAAAGACACCTGCTTTAGTATTATTCTTTTCAATATTTGCTTTTATGGTTGGGTTATTTTTTATTTTTCTTAGAGAAAAGCTTGTTGAAAATCCTAAAACAATTTCAGATATCGTTAAGAATATTTCAGGAATTATAATTGGTTTTATCTCAGTGCCTCTTGGTATTGGTGGCGGATCTTTAATGGTGCCTTTTATGAGAACTTTTGGTTACGACATAAGAAAATCCATTGGTACAGCTGCCGCAGTTGGTTTTTTAATTTCACTTAGTGGAACGATCACAATGATTGCTGGTGGAAAAATAATAGATAATATTAACACACCTTTTAGTGTGGGTTATATTAATTTATTAGGATTTATAGTTTTTGTACCAGTGACAATGATTATGGCTCGCTTGGGAGCAAAAGCTGTTTATAAAATAGATAAAAAATTATTAAGTAAAATTTTTGGTACTTTTTTACTTATAGTGTCCATAAGATCTTTTGTTGAATATCTAAATATTATATAATTAATTATGTTTAATTTTAAAGAGATAATTTCATCCATTGCTGATGCAGGTCAAAAACTTTTTAGTATAAAAAAGATTAAAAAAAATGACTTAGAATCTATTTTTTCTTTATGTGATGATTTAATTTCACACAAAGGTGCAGCATTTGGAATAACTGTAGCTAGAGATATTACTGAACTATATCAATCACTATCTCCAGAAAATAAATTATTATTTTTTAAAAAAATTAATGAGAAATATAAGCCTAGCTTTACAAAAGTTAACGAAGCAATTGAAAAATATACCAAATCTCAAAACGAAAATACTTTGTCAAATTTATTTAAAGTTTCTGAAGGTAAGAGAAGAGAACTTTTTAGAAGAATGAATATGGCACCCAATGGAACAGCAATTATAGTTGCATTAAGAGAAGATTTAATAAAAATATTAAAAGACAATAAAGAACTTTCAGAATTAGATAATGATCTTAGGCATTTATTTAAAGCTTGGTTTAATCCAGGATTTCTTAAACTTGCTAAAATCACATGGGATACAAAGGCTGCAGTTTTAGAAAAAATAATTAAATATGAAAGAGTTCATCAAATAAAAGATATGAATGAACTTAAAAGAAGGTTAGGTGAAGATAGAAGGTTTTTCTCTTACTTTCATCCAGCCCTTGAGGATGAGCCTATTATTTTTGTTCAGGTAGCTCTAACTAATGGTCTTGGTAAATCTATTCAAGAATTAATGAAACCCTCAAGTGATGAGAAAAAAACTTATGACACAGCTACTTTTTATTCCATTAGTAACTGCCAAGAAGGTTTATCAAGAGTAACCTTGGGTAATTTTCTAATCAAAAGAGTGGTTTATGAAATACAAGAAGAACTACCTCACATTAAAAACTTTGGCACCTTGTCACCAATACCAGGATTTGCTGATTGGTTTACTTATTTAGATGAAAATAAAATTAAAAATATTCTAGGCGATCTAAAAGATCAAGATGCTATCTTTTTAAAATCTCAAGACTTAAAGTTAGGTGACAGTAGAATTATAAGAAATAAAGAAGCTATAACGAAATTAGTAGCCCATTACATTGTTAACGAAAAAAATGAAAAAGGACTACCAGTGAATGATGTTAGTAGATTTCATTTAGGCAATGGAGCAATTGTTGATGATATAGTTATCAATGCAAATATTTCTGAAACTGGTTTTAAAAGATCTTATGGTGTGATGGTTAATTATCTTTATGAACTTAAAAATATAGAAAAAAATCATGAAGAATACATGAATAATAATAAAGTAATCGTCTCTGATAAAATAAAGAAATATTTATAAAATATATTTCTAATTTTTAGTTAAGACCCCATTTAACTTTATTCCAAATTCGTTCATGAAAATAATAAAAGAACAGTGGAATTATAGAGCCTAGTCCTAATATTCCAGCTCCTTTAAAACTACCAGTAAAAATATATCCAAATATTACCCAGTAGATAAAAATAAAAAGTCTCCATGAAAATGTTTTAGCAATGGAACGTATTTTTTTGTCAGCCATAATTAATTTAGCCTATAATAGATTTTGCTTATAGAACACATTTATATTAATATTTAACCATGTCTAATAAAGTAAGTAAAAGTTTTCTAAAAGATTCTCATTTAATAGCTGAATTAAAATTATGCAGTATTCGTTTAATTGATAATGCTAAGTTTCCTTGGATCATTTTAATTCCTAAGCGAAAAAATATTACTGATATTTCTGAACTTAACTCAAAAGATCAAATGTTATTGATGAAAGAAATTGTTCATTGTAGCAAGTTAATGAAAAAAATATTTAAAACAAAAAAACTTAATGTTGAAAAAATTGGCAACATTGTTCCCCAATTACATATTCATATCATTGCAAGATCTACTAAAGACAGTTCTTGGCCACTTTCTGTTTGGGTGGTGAAGGGAAAACCTTATTCAAAAGTTTTATTAGCAAAAACTATTGTTAAGATTAAAAAGTTTTTTAAGGATTAAAGAGTAAGGACAGAGGTAGTTTTAGTCTCCCGCCACTACCTCTTAATCATTATGTATATGATTCGTCTCAAATTTGTTAACACGTATTAATTGAAACTAGACTTTATCAACTGCTTGCTTTACTAAATAGATAACACACCTACTTATAAATAATTAAAATTTAAACACATTGATTAAAACCACACTCTCATCATTTGCTAAATCTATTGGCTTTAACTCACAAAATTATATTCCAAAGGAAGGGGCATCCTTTTCTTTATTTAGAATTGAAGTTTTATCTGGTTTAACAGTTGCTTTAGCATTAGTTCCTGAAGCTATTGCCTTTGCTTTTGTTGCAGGAGTTGCACCTTTATCAGGACTTTATGCAGCTTTTATTGTTGGTTTAATTACCGCTGTGTTTGGTGGAAGACCTGGAATGATTTCAGGAGCAACCGGTGCCTTAGCTGTTGTTATGGTGTCCCTTGTTATGGATCACGGTGCACAATATTTGTTTGCAACGGTAGTTTTGATGGGAATTTTACAATTACTAGCGGGTGTCTTTAAACTTGGAAAGTTTATTAGAATGGTACCCCAACCGGTAATGCTTGGTTTTGTTAATGGCCTTGCAATTGTTATTGGTATTTCACAACTTAGTCAGTTTAAAACTCTTAATGCAATGGGGCAATCCGTATGGATTTCAGGAAACACTTTATATTATTCAATAGGGTTCGTTGTTTTAACCATGTTAATCATTTGGTTACTGCCCAAAATTACTAAAGCGGTTCCAGCAACACTTGCTGCAATTTTGGTTACTTCAATATTAGTTTTAGCATTAAAGATTGACATTCCAAGTGTTGGAGATCTTGCAAGTGTTAAAGGAGGATTACCAATATTTTCAATTCCAAGTGTTCCTTTAAACCTTGAAACTTTAAAGATCATTTTCCCTTATGCATTTATATTGTCAGCCATTGGCTTAATTGAAAGCCTGTTAACTCTTAACTTAGTTGGTGAAATCACTAATAAAAGAGGAGGGGCTAGTCAGGAATGTTTAGCACAAGGCTTTGCAAATACAGTTACTGGTTTTTTTGGGGGTATGGGTGGATGTGCGATGATTGGTCAATCCATGATTAATGTAAAATCAGGTGGTAGAACAAGAATTGCAGGAATAGCTGCAGCAGTATTCTTATTAATTTTTATTTTATATACATCAAACTATATTGAGATGATCCCAATTGCAGCACTAGTTGGTGTAATGTTTATGGTAGTGATTGGAACCTTTGCGTGGAACTCTTTAAAGATATTATTTTTTGTACCAAAGAGTGATGCGTTAGTAATTGTCCTTGTAACTGTTGTAACTGTTTTAGAAGATTTAGCTGTTGCAGTAATTGTTGGGGTGATTGTATCAGCATTAGTATTTGCTTGGAAATCTGCATCAAGAATTAGAGCAGTTGAAAGACCATCTGCTACAGAAAAGGGTGCTAAGGTTTATGAAATAGAAGGACCATTATTTTTTAGCTCAACTGATAGCTTTTTAGAATTATTTAAACCAGAAGAAGATCCTGAAGTAATTATTATAGATTTTGCAGGATCAAAAGTAATTGATCAATCTGCATTAAAAGCCATTGAAGACATTGCTGATAAATATAATAGTTTTGGAAAAAAAGTTAAATTAAGACACTTAACTAAAGATTGTCATAGATTATTAAGTAGAGCAGGGCAGCTTGTTGTTGATAGCGATGATGATCCTGATTATGGAATTGCAGTTGATTATGATGTTAAATTAGGTATTTTTGGCAAATAAGATGAGCAAAGAGATTAAAACAGATGATGTTATTTTCAATTTCTTCAAGCAAGTTTGTGATGAGAAAGATGATGTAAAATGTGTTGAACTTGGTAATGGTTGGATTAGTGCCATGGAAACCAATCTTGCTAACATGGAAAAAAATCTAGAAGAAACTGATAAAGTTAAATACCAAGAAAGCATTAATAGTAATAAGCAACAGCTTGATAGCCTTAAAGGCAAAACCGCTAGTGAATGGCGTGAATATGCAACCCAGTGTATGGTGGAGATCTTAGATCATAAAACTAAATCGTGAATTTCTTTAAGAGATTATTTTCAAGTAGCAATTTAGAACTAGAAATCAATGATGGAGGCAGAGCGGCTGCTGGATATAAAGGTAAAGCTGGAGACTGTGTAGTTAGATCTATTGCAATTGTAACAAATCTTCCTTATCAAAAAATTTATGATGATCTTTATAAGGCAAATGAAGAATTTAGAACCACATCAAGAACAAAACTTGCTAGAAGTTTAAAACAAAAAAATGATAGCCCAAGATCAGGCACTCATAGAGTGGTGGTTAAAAAATATCTTGAAAAACTAGGATGGCAGTGGACGCCAACGATGTTTATTGGTCAAGGCTGTAAGATTCATTTAAAAAAAAATGAACTTCCTAGTGGAACTTTAATTGTATCTTGCTCCAAACACATAACGGTTGTTAAAGATGGTGTCTTACATGATACTTATGATTGCTCTAGACGGGGTACACGTTGTGTTTATGGATATTGGTCAAAATTTGAATAATTTATAAAATTTGAAAAATAAAATAGTTCTAATTTATGATATTGCTGAAGATTATATAAATAAGCTAATGTTATAAAGAATTTTTCATGCAGTATTGTAAAAAATCTTTAGTTTTTATATTTAATTTTAATTTAATATTATGTTTGTGGACACCAATAGTGTTAGCCGTACAACCAACTTGTTCTGCAATTGAATTGGTATCATAGCCTCTTGCAATTAAACTAATTAATTTTTTTTCAGTAGCTGTCAATAATTTATCTTGTAATCCAGAATGATTTAATAAGTCCTGAGCAACAGCATTAGAAAAACTTTTTTCTTGAACCGCAAGTAACGTAATTGTTTTCATTATATGCTTCATACTATCTTCCGAATAGACGTAGCCATCAATCTTATTTTTTATTAGTAAAGTGACATTATTTAACGATTTGGGACCAATTATCATAAGTTTATATTGATCTTTAGTAAATCTTTGGATGAACACATGATCTATAGTTTCAGGCATATGTAAAACTAAAATATTTATACTAGAAGTATGTTTAGTCAATTCATCACTATTATCTTCTTTAAGTAAAAAAAAAGTAAGTTCTAAATTTTCAGGTTTTAAAGAATTTTTCAAACCTTCTAAATAGGTTTCGTTCATGCTGACACACAAAGTTTTTGTTCTGTTTCCCATCGCAATTAATAATTTAAAAATTTTTTAATTTAATTTAAATATTAATTAATATGTTATTTTAATTTTATTAAGTATACCATTATAAATTACATAAGCTATTTATGGTAAAATAAAGGATTCATTTATAACGTTATAAAATATCGTTATTAGACACTATTTTTGATAGCTATTTATTACAATTTTTTTACCGTTACCTAATAGAGATTTTATTTGCATAGTGTTAGTTGAGCCTGGAAGATTAATTGAATTTGAATAAATTAAATAACCTTCTTTAGCTAAAATTTTAGAAATTTTACCATAACCAGCTAAACGCCCAGATCCTATAAAATATTCTTCGGCATCTTCCCCCTTAATATCAGCTAAACCATTGTCAATTCTTGTAGCACAAATATATCCACGGCCAGTATCACAAATTGCTGTTGCATCCGGTTTATATATGGGGAAGTAAACAGTACCATTGTTTGCAATAGGTGCTCCTGAAAGTTTTTGGCTTCCTATGTTAATTTGCCAATTCTTTCCTTCATTAAAATTTTTTATTGCATGTAAGTAAGGTTGACAACCCTCAGTTCTCTCTTTAATAGAGTTACCCGTTCCATCGAAATTTACAACTGTACTACATTCTTTCATAACAATAGTGTTCCATTTATTAAATGTTATGTTTGTATCTTTCATGCCAATTAATATATTATTAAAATCCGATGTTGTATTGTTCATATCATTTCCATCACCTGTACCAGTAAAAAACCAAATTTTCTTATCATTATTAGAGTCTGTAATGTACGCTGCATCTAAAGGATGAAACATTAGATTTCGTCTATTGGCTGATCTACCATTCGTGGTATTTCCTGTATGTTTATGATTGTTTTTAATTCCATAAATTGTATTAACATCGTAAAGAGCCTCAATTTGAGGAATAGAAATATTAGTTAAATTGATTTTGTGAACTGATCCTTCGATATCATTAATGTAAACTACAGCGCCTTTATAATTAGTTCCATTTATTGGATCAGGATTTTGCTTAATAATTAAAGGAGTGTTTGGTGTTGAATTACGAATATTATTTTCAATCACTTCAGGTATTGGCCTTCTGCAATAAAATCCCAACTCACTTGAATAACCCCATTCCGCACAGCCACCTCCAGTTTTATATAAAAAATCTTCAATAGGAATATTTTTAATCATT
>JACLAB010015111.1_pt1 | contig 94411 bp, 129 predicted proteins | sample 8027921 | NCBI WGS metagenome assembly JACLAB01 (sample SAMN15725117, study PRJNA655200) | protist metagenome | isolation source: fluorescence activated cell sorting (FACS) single amplified genomes of... | place: USA: West Boothbay Harbor, Gulf of Maine | collected 2000-07-19 | reverse complement strand
AATCCAGACAGTTCGTCTGTAGATGTCGAAGCGTATGCAAGTATTTTGGAGATTAGTTAATGGCCACTTTAGGATATGTAGCCCCAATTAGTCAACAATCTACTGAGAGCTTTCATGCTCTTAGAAGAACAGTTGAGGGTACTATATATTATACAAAAGTAAATAAAGACAGCACAGATAGTATTGACTTTGATGGCGGTAATCCTACAGATAAAAATGGTAATAGACAATTGCCTAGTAAGGTAGATTACACAGATGAGAATATAGAATTACAATCTGGAACAACACAATATTTAACAGGTGATGGTTCAACTGTCACTTTTAGTCTAACAACACCAGTTTTAGATGGCACAAGAATTGCTGTATTTTTAAATGGTGTAAAACAACCTATTGACGAAGTTTGGACATATGCTTCAAGTGTAGTAACTTTTAAATTAGCTCCATTTAGTGGTTCACAAGTTGCAATAGGTTATATAGATAAGAAATATAAAAATAACACAAGTGACAACTATCATCAATATGTATTTGAACAAGGTGACGCAACATATTATTTTGATGATAATGGTTATTTTGTAAAAAGGGAAAACAAAAGTAGAGGGGCAACAGCCTTGACAACAGATGATTTTGATACTTTTGAAGCAACAGCTTCAGTTCAATCAACTAGTTGGCAATCAGCAGTTTAAACTCGTATAAATAGTATTACAATAAAGGTAAACCATGGCAGATTTCAAACTAGGTAGAATTAAATTTAAATGGAGGGGCGATTGGGCCGTTGACACAGCATTCTTAATTGATGATGTGATTAAATACGGTGGTAATACCTATGTGTGTATTCAAAATCATACATCTCCTTCAGCAGAAACAAGTTTTTATACAAGTCCTGGTACATATACTGCTTACTGGTCTTTACAATCTGAGTCTTTATATAGTAAAGGCACTTACGGTAATTCCACATGGTACAAATTAAACGACCTAGTTAAGTACGGACAAAGACAATATAGAACAACAACTGCTCACACTTCAGCTTCAACAGTTTTAGACGCAAGTAAATTTGAATTATACCAAGACGGTATTGATTTTAAAGGTGATTATGCAACATCAACTTATTATAAAGTAAATGATATTGTAAAATATGGTGGTAGTCAATATAAATGTACAACTGCTCACACATCATCTGGAAGTGCAGGCGCTTTTGATGAAACTAAATTTACAGCATTTACTGAGGGTTTACAATTTGAAGATAGTTGGTTAAATTCAACAGTCTATCAAGATGGTGATGTAGTAACATATGGTGGGTATTCTTATGTTGCAAAGATTGAACATTCTAATCAAACACCAAATACTACAGGTGCAGATACATATTGGGATTTATTAAATCCAGGTTTTAGTGCTGTAGGTACATGGAATGCTATTACACAATATAAAACTGGTGATGTATTAAATTATGGAGGATATTCATTTGTCGCAGTTGCAAACGGCACAAACGAGCCGCCTGTAGAAACAGGAAATGCTACTGTAAATACCGATTATTGGAAAAAACTTAATGAAGGACAAAGTTGGAAAGGTAGTTATAGTTCAGTAACAACCTATTTAATAGGTGAGCTTGTAGAATATAATTCATCTTCATATATTTCTATTATAAATTCATTTTCTAATGTTACTCCAGGGACAGACGCAACCAAATGGCAACTAGTAGCGCAAGGTAGTACAACAAATGTATTGACTACTAGAGGTGATATTATTATTCGTGACGCCTCGCAAACAACAAGATTGCCAATTGGTGTAACAGGTTCAGTATTAACAACAGATGGTACGGATGTTTCTTGGTCAAATCCAGAAGGTGCAAATGTTTATTATGTTGCAAACTCAGGTTCAGACAGTAATCCAGGAACACAATTTTTACCATTCAAAACAGTTTATTACGCATTACAACAAGCAACTTCAGGAGATGTAGTTGCTTTTGATACAATTACAGGTGGTACTGGCGGTACACCAGGTACTTATGATATTACACAAACAAGTACAGATGGTTCTGGTACAGGCACAAAATTAAGAGTTACATTAGATGGTTCTTCTTCACCATCGGTACTATTAGTAAACGGTGGTTCAGGCCACGCAGCTGGTGATGTCATTACATTTTCAGACGCTAGTTCACAATTAGCTGGTGCAACTTCAATTACAATTACAGTAGTTTCTGCTTCAATCGGTGATGTTGTTTATATTAAAAACGGCGTTTACAGAGAAACATTACCTATTAAAGTTCCTGCTGGCGTTACAATACAAGGTGAAAGTTTAAGAGGAACAGAAATTCGACCTAATACAGGAACAGGTCATCAAGTTAAAACGGTATCAATTAACGGAAATTTAACTGGTGCTTCTAACGGTACATATCTTTACAAACACCAAAGCTCAACTACAGGTAGTGGTGGTGGATTTGTAGCAAATATTACAGTTTCAGGTGGAATAGTTTCATCAATTACAATTTATCATGGTGGTTATGGATATACTACTAGTGATACAATCACAATTGCAAAAGCTGATATTGGCGGAGGTTCAGGTGGAGATTTAGTATTAGACATTGATAGTTTAGAAAATAATGACGCTTCTAACATGTTCTTGGTTAATAACCGAACAAACATTGTTCAAATGTCAATGAAAGGATTAACAGGAACACCAGGCGCTGGTGCAACTGGTAAAGCTGCCGTTGTTTCTTTAGACCCCTCAGGTTCGATTACAACTACTTCGCCCTATATTCAAAACTGTTCGTCTGTAAATGCAAGTGCAACAGGTATTCAAATTGACGGACTATTACATAGTGCAGGTAACAAATCAATTCTTGCAAATGACTATACACAAATTAACTCAGATGGTCGTGGTGTTCATGCATTAGGTGGTGGTCGTGGTGAGATGGTTTCAGTATTTACTTATTACTGTGATAAATCATTCTTTGCAGAATCCGGTGGTTTTATTAGAGGTCTAAACTGTTCATCTGCTTACGGTGAATACGGCGCAGAAGCAGACGGAACACTAGCCTCAGAAACAGCAGTATCAGTTACAGCTCGTGGTTTAATGTTAAAATATGCAACTGCTGGATTTATTGGCGCTGCTACAGAAAGTGATGTTGCAGACACAGTTTCAACTTCAGGAACACCAACAGCTGCTACAATAACAGGTGTTACTTCAGGCGCAACTGCTACAGTTTCAAGAGTTAACATATCACTAGACTACTTACATATTGAAAGTATTACAGGTAACTTTACACAAGGTGAAATTTGTACAGTTACAAAAGATAATAGTTCAACTTATCAATTAACACTAGACGCTTCATTCGGAGATAGTTCAGCTGCTCAAACAGGTCAAGAAGGACCTCTTATTAGAGTAGATGGTTCAGCATTAAGTTCAGCAACTGTTATTAGAACAGGTTCCAATGTAGTATTTGCTGGAGATACTTCTAAGTATTACAGAGTTTCAGCAGTATCAGAAACAAATACAAGTGCTGAAACAGCATTAATAAGATTAACAGAAAGTGTTACAACTGCTAGAGCAATTGCAGACAACGAAGCAGGTTCTGTTACAACAGGTTTTTCAAATGTTCGTTTAACTGGACATGACTTTCTAAACATTGGTACAGGTGACTTTACAACAAGTAACTATCCAGGTGTTGAAACTCAACCACCTAATCAAGAAAGAGAAGTTACAGAAACAGCTGGTGGTCGTGTTTACTTCTCATCTACTGACCAAGACGGTGACTTTAGAATTGGTGATTTATTCAGAATTGAACAGGCAACAGGTGTTGCAACACTAAACGCAGACGCCTTTGACCTTTCAGGTCTATCACAGTTACAACTTGGTTCTATTGGTGCTGAATTAGGTGCAACGATTAACGAATTTAGTACAGACGAAACATTATCAAACGATAGTAACTCGGCAGTTCCAACAGAAAGAGCTGTTAAGGGTCATCTAACAAGAGATAAAATGGGAACAGGACATCTTGTTCCACCAACAGGTACAACAGCGCAAAGACCAACCGGTGGCGACTTATACACAGGTGGTCTAAGATATAACTCTTCTCTTGTAACATGGGAAGGTTATAACGGTACTGCTTGGACAGGTCTAGGTGGTGGTAATCCATGGGCTTCAACAAGTGCAGATATTACAATAGCTGCTAATGACAGATACTTTGTAGACACTTCAGGTGCAGCCAGAACAATTACATTACCAGCGTCACCTCAAACAGGCGACCAAGTATCATTAGTTGACTTAGCAGGAACATTTGATACAAACAATTTAACAATTGGTAGAAACAGTTTAAAAATTATGGGTCAAGCAGCTGATTTGACAGTTGATGTCGAACATGCTGGTATACAATTAGTTTACACAGGTGCTACTTACGGTTGGAAGTTAACAACTAATCTATAATAGATAAGAGGGATAAATAATAATATGTCAGAAATTAGAGATTTTACAGGTAAAAATAGAAAGTTCACAGGTGTTGAGGGTGAAAGAATTTCTACTGGTACTACAGGCGAAAGAGTAAACACTACTGGTACATTAAGATTTAACTCAACTACAAATTTAATGGAATATTACGAGGGCACATCTTGGAAACCTATTGATTCTCCACCACTTGTTACAGGTTTTACTGTTGATGATGTGGCTGGTACTGCTGTAACTTCAGCAACAATTGATAACGAAAAAACTGCTGATAGTGGAATTTTAACTATTGAAGTTTTAGGTTCTTTGTTTGATACTACTGGTGCTACTGTAACATTTATTGCAACAGCCGGTAATGCTGAAACACTTCCTACTGCCTCAATTACAAGAAATAGTGCTAACAAATTAACTTGTACAATAGCAGCTAACTTATTTGATGTTGCAAATAGTCCTTATTCTATCAAAGTAGAAAACGGTTCAGGTTTATCAGCAAGTCTAGCAGAGTGTATTAGTGCTGACGCAGACAATCCAGCGTTTACAAACGCAGCTGACACCAATGCCAACATTTTCGATAACATAAGAAGTTCAGTTTCAATTGCAGCTGCTGACTTAGTCGGCGCTTCAGGTGTTGTTGCAAGTTCAAGTGCATATGCAGTACAATCAGGTTCTTTACCAAGTGGTTTATCATTAAACACAACAACAGGTGTTATATCTGGTTCAACAAGTGCAGTAGGTTCAGATACAGTTTCTACATTTACAATTAGAGCAACTTCTACCGAAGGTGGTACTTCTGATAGACAATTTACAATTACACTAAAAGCTCCACAAAGAACAACATACACTTCAGGTTCAGGACAATTTTCTGTGCCATCCGGAGTATCAAGCGTTGATGTGTTAGTAGTTGCCGGAGGCGGCGGTGGAGGTTCTCATGTCGGGGCTGGCGCAGGTGCTGGTGGATTAATTTATAGACCTGGGTTTACAGTTACTCCAGGAGGTACAGCAGCTTATAATGTCGGTGGTGGCGGACAAGGTAGTGTCAATCCTGGCTCTTATCCAGCAGGTGGATGGTCAAACTCAGGCCAAAACTCAGCATTTGGTTCATTAACTGCACAAGGTGGTGGACGAGGTGCTTCATGGGATAGTATGAATAGTGCTGCTCAAGGTGGTTCTGGTGGAGGTGGTAATCAATCGCAAGGACCAGGTCAAGGCCTACAAGGGAACCAATCTGGAGAATCAGGACAATATGGATTTGGTGGTGACGGTGGTTCTGCTGACGGTACTCCTTACAGAGCAGGTGGCGGCGGTGGTGCCGGCGGCAACGGAGGAAATGGTGCAGGTCCAGGCGGAATAGGAAAAGCATATTCAATATCAGGTTCATCAACTTACTATGCAGGTGGCGGTGGTGGTGGAAATCACGATGCTACTGGAACAGGTTCAGGAGGCCAAGGTGGTGGCGGACAAGGTTCACAACAAAATGGTTCCAGAAATTCAGGTCAGCAAGCTCAATCTAATACCGGCGGCGGCGGCGGTGGAGGCGGAAGACCTGGCGGTTCACTAAACTATGGTGGTGACGGTGGTTCAGGTATTGTAATTGTTAGTTACTAAATAATAAAAACATTGAGGTTATATAATGAATGATGATAGATTAACGCCGGAAGAACAGGCAAAAGAAGAAAACCAATACTGGTCGGTATTGCGAAATTCAAAAGGTAAAAAAATAGAAACAGTTTTTGACTTTGGAAGTATAACTTCCAGAGATAAAAAAGTTGTAACAGAGCTTTTAGAATATTTAAAAGATAAAGACCAATTGCCTTTTAGTTTTAAAGAACAATTAATTAAAACGCATTTTAATATAGAAGAAATACCAGAAAGGCCTCTTGAAAAGACTTTATGGTATAAATTTGTACATGATTTCCCTCCATTTAAACATAATATGGGCCAGGTACAAGGTCATAGAATTGAATATATAGATAAGGTTAAAAAGGAAAGAATACCACATCTTTCATTCAATTGCGATTTAGATGAATTGGACAATCTCATAAACCACATAATCAAAAAAAGTAAAAGTATGAAATCATAGTTATAAAGGATTTTTGTCATGCAGTTAAAAAATTCATATTATTATTTTACCTCGGTTCTATCTATAGAGGTTTGTCAAAAAATAATTGATTTAGGATTAAATAAGTTAGATGATTTAGAAAAACAAGGTGAAGATACTTATGGTATAACATCTGGCAGATTGGAAAAACAATCATCAAAATCTAAAACACCTATAAACAAAAAATCTATTGAAGAAGTAAAAACCACAGAAAAAAACTACTATCATAGAGATAGTAGAATTGTTTGGTTAGATGAAAAATGGTTATTTGAAATATTAGCACCTTACATATATGAAGCAAATAAAAGTGCTGGTTGGAATTTTGATTTAGATTATCACGAACAAATACAATTTTCAGTTTACAATAAAAATCAATTCTATGGTTGGCATTTTGATGGTGCTCAAGACCACTTTAACAAAATAAAAAGATATATTCCTGGTATAACTGATATTACTATGGATAAAGATGGTCGTTTACCTCAATCTCATACACAAAATAATAAACTTGTAGGTAAGGTTAGAAAATTGTCTATGACAGTTAATTTAAATAATTCAAATGATTATGAGGGTGGAGATTTAAAATTTGATTTAGGTCCTCATTCTCCAGGCAATAGATATCAGGTATGTGAAGAAAGTAAAAAACAAGGTTCAATAATTGTTTTTCCCTCATTTATACCACATCAAGTAACACCTGTAGAAAAAGGCACTAGATATTCATTAGTGTTATGGAGTTCAGGAAACCCTTTGAGATAGGAGATATTATGAATATATACAAAGAAAAAAAATGGGTTGTAGTTGAAAATTTTATAGATAAAAATTTTGCAAACTTTTTATATGATTATGTAAAAAATGAAGCTATAAGATTAGACACACTACAACAAATACATGGTGTTGATAATATGGGTGTGGCAGATAAGTCAGTCCAATTCGGCACTTTTGACGATGGACAAGTTCAAAATGCATTTAGTAAATATGGCGACTTAGTGTTTGATACTTTGTTACAAAATAGTACAAGAAAAGCGGAGATGGCAACAGGATTAAGTTTGGTACCTCAATATTCATATCATAGATTGTATATAACAGATAATGAATTAGAAAAACATATTGATAGGTCATCTTGTGCTATATCAGCTACTATATTTTTAGGTTCAAATAGTGATGTTAATTGGCCTATGTATCTTGAAGATACAAATAAAAATATTCAAGAAATTAATTTAAAAGAAGGTGACGCATTATTTTATGATGGTGAAAAATTAACACATTGGAGAGATAAATTTAAAGGTCTTAATCATGCTCAAGTATTTTTACATTACTCAGATAAAACTAAAAATGTAGAGAATATAGTAAATGATAAAAGACCATGTTTGGGTTTAAGCAGTGAATACAAAGACAGTAAATATAGGTTAATTTATTAATGATGAATGTAGATAAATGGAAACCTCAAGTAGTTACAGATAGTAAAGTATGTCCATTTTTAATTATAGATAATTGGTTTTCTGAAAACGAATTCAATAATGTTTTTAAAGAAATGGACTTTTTGTTTTCTGGAAGAGCTATTGATAGGGCTGAAAATAATTCAGATGCCGCAACTTATTCCGATGGAAAACCTAAAGTTTTAGCTAATAGAATATATTATGACGAAATATATAAAAACACTTATGATAATAAATTTTCACAAATACCTATAACCATACAAAAAATTAGAACAGATAAATTTAAATCACTATTAAAAGAAACTTATCCTTTACAAAGTAGAGTATTTTTTACCTCACAAAAAAGTCAAGCAATCTTAACTTACTATGAGAATAATGATAAATATGATACACACCATGACATGGCTCTTTTTACAATACTGATATGGTTGTATAAAGAACCAAAAAAGTTTGAGGGTGGAAATTTATTATTAACTGATATTAATAAAACTATAAAGTGTGTTAATAATAGAATGATAGTTTTTCCTTCTTATTATGAACATGCTGTGTTGCCAATAAAAATGAATAGTAAAATGAAAGGTTGTGGTAGATATACCATTTCACACTTTTTTAATAATTAGGTTATAATATGTTAGATATAAAAGAATTAACAATGCAACATCACAAAAATGCTGAGAGGCAAGAGTTTGTAAAGATACTCATGTCTGGTGAAATAGACCATAAACTATATGCAACATACTTGTACAATCAATTACAATGTTATGCTGTATTAGAGAAGTACGGATTACACAATTCACTATTCAGAGATACGCCTAACTTGTTAAGAGCTGAACATATATTATATGATTTTAAATCTTTTGAAATAGATACACCAGAAATTACACAAAGTACAAAAGACTATATAGAACACATTGAATCAATACAAGATGAGGCAATGAAACTGTATGCTCATATCTATGTTAGACATATGGGTGATTTGGCAGGTGGTCAAATGATACGAAGAAAAACACCTGGTCCAAACAGATACTACAAGTTTAAAGATAAAGAAGTAGGCGACTATAGAAGAATTGTCAAAGAAACAATTAACACATACTTAAATGTATATGAACATTCAGTTGTACCTGAGGCAATGTTTTGCTTTGAAAGTGCGACAAAATTATTTAAAGAAATGAAGGAGCTCCATGATTTGGGAAAGACTGATTAAGTGGCAAGAAGAAACTGTTGACTTATTAAACAAGGAACTGGTTGAGTATAAAGAACCAGGTATGGAAAGGTTTAATAATGATGAGTTTGGCTGGGTCAATAGAACTTGGAAAAACAAATATATTAGACGAGCTCATGTAGATGTTGTTGATGTAAGAGATACAAAAGGTTTATGGATGGCTCATGTATGTTTGTTTCCAGAATTAACAAACGGCGGACCAATTTATGGTTTTGATATCATTGCAGGTAAAAACAAAGTTACTGGTGCATTTCACGACTTTAGTCCATTGTTACAAAAACACCACCCTTTAACAGAATGGTTTTTAGAAGAAACTAGTTGGTATAAACCTAGTAAAGAAAGAGAATTGCCAGATTGGGCAAAGGCAATCTTTAGTGGTGGCATGGTGGCTGCAGGTAATGTAACTGAGGAAAAAGAATTAAATCAGATATGTACAATGGCAGTATCCAATCTTGCAAATTACATAGACAAAATTAGAACACATGATGGTGAATCTAATAGAGAAGATGTCATAAAAGCACAGAATTACTACTGTGAACACCAACAAATGAACCCTCATACACCAAGAGTTATGCAATCACTTGGTTTACCTGATGAGGACATTAAATTGTTTTGCCAAGACAATCTCTTCCCTAAGATATAATAATTCTTATAAATATACCAGAAAAGGTAAACAATTATGGCCATACCAGCAACAAGAGAAAATTTAAAACAGTATGCTTTAAGAGCTTTAGGTAAGCCTGTCATTGAGATAAATGCAGATGACGACCAACTAGAAGATAGATTGGATGAGGCATTACAGTATTTCGCACAGTACCACTATGATGGTATTCAAAGAGCATATTTAAAGTATCAATATACACAAGCAGATAAAGACCGAATCAAAACAGACTCAACTGAATCTGTGACTAAGAATGGTATTACCACTACTTGGAAAGAAGGACAAGGATATGTTGTTGTTCCAGAAAGTGTGATATCAGTAATCAATATATTTCCATTTTCAAACAAAGGTAGTATGAATTTATTTGATGTTAGATATCAAATGAGATTAAATGACCTGTATGATTTTTCATCAACAGCAGTTGTTAACTACGATATTGTTATGCGACACTTAGACTTCTTAGACCACATCTTAGTAGGCGAGAAACCAATAAGATTTAATCAACACGATAACAGACTATACATTGACATGGACTGGACAAATGATTTGATGGTTGGTGAATACATAGTAATAGAATGTTATAGAAAAATGGACCCCACAGTACACACAGATGTATATAATGACATATTCTTAAAAAGATATGTTACAGCATTATTTAAAAAACAATGGGGAGCTAACCTATCTAAGTTTGATGGTGTGGCAATGATTGGCGGAGTTACATTAAATGGAAGACAAATTTATTCCGAGGCACTATCTGATATCGAAAAATTAGAACAAGAGATTAGAAGTACCTTTGAATTAAATCCGGCAATGATGATTGGATAAAAAATCATGGCAGTAAATCACTATTTTCAAGGCGGTAGAGGTATCGGTAATGACTCTGAAAAGAGATTACATGAAGATATCATAATTGAGAGTCTAAAGATTTTTGGACAGGATATTTACTATCTACCTCGTACACTTGTTAACCGAGATTTGGTTTTAGGAGAAGATACATCTAGTAGATTTGATGACTCATATTTACTTGAAATGTACTTTGAAACTACTGAAGGATTTGCTGGCGAAAACGAAATCATTAACAAATTTGGTTTAGAAATTCGAGATGATACTACTTTAGTTTTATCTAAGAGAAGATTTGAAGACCATGTTAGTAGTAAGGCTACACTAACTGCCTCAGGAAGACCAAATGAGGGTGACATTGTATTTGTTCCTTTATTAAATTCTTATTTTGAAATTCAGTTTGTAGAAGACCAAGAGCCATTCTATCAAATGGGTAACTTACCTGTTTACAAATTAAAAGTAACTCGTTGGGAATATGCTAACGAACAAATTAATACTGGTCAAGAATTACTTGACCAAGTAGAAGACAAATATACACTAGACCAATTACAACACAAGTTAACATTAGAGTATGGTCAAGAAGTTTTAACAGGCGCAGGTTCAATTGTGTTAGAAGATTATCACGATTACTCTACAGGTCAACCAGCATTATTAATGCAAGAAACATATGTAGCTGCAAATATACAAACACAATCTCCATATGCAAGTAACTTAGATTTAAATACTGAGGCAGGATACGATACAGTTGATACCTCAGATGATATATTAGACTTTACAGAAAGAAACCCATTTGGGGAGGTGGATGAATAATGTTCGGAACTCATTTTTATAACGAAGGATTAAGAAAGTTAACTATCGCCTTTGGTCAGATATTTAATAATGTAATAATTCAAAACACTAGTAGTACAGGTGCAATCACTAAAAGAATTAGAGTGCCTTTAGCCTATGCACCAAAAGAAAAGTTTTTGGTAAGAATAGAACAACAAGCTAATCTACAATCAGATAGAGAAGTTGCTGTTACATTACCTAGAATGGGATTTGAGATTACAGGTCTACAGTATGACGCCACTAGAAAATTAAATAAAATGCAAAAGACTATCAGAGTAAAATCTGGTGAAGATGGTAAAGTGCAAAACTATAATTATGCACCGGTGCCATACAACATTAGTTTTAATTTATATTCTTTTACGGCTACTGCTGAGAATGGTCTACAAATTATAGAACAAATTTTACCATATTTTCAACCAGAATACACAGTTACAATGAATGTTATTCCTGAGTTAGATATCAAAAGAGATATTCCAATTATTTTAAATAGTGTGAACTATGAAGATACATATAATGGAGAGTTTACACAAAGAAGAGCTGTAATTTACACATTAAGTTTTACAGCAAAAACATATCTATATGGACCAATGAGTAAACAAGGTGTTATTAAAACAGTACAATCAGACCTTGGTTCAGATACGGATAGTCCTTTAACAAGAGAAGAAAGAATTGTAATTACGCCTAATCCTACAACTGCTGACGCAGATGATGATTTTGGATTTACAACAACAATAACAAACTTTACTGATAGTAAACGATATAATCCAACGAATGGAAATGATGAGTAATTCTTATGAATATTATAGAACATGTGGCTTTTGCAACATCAATTTTTGAAATTGATTTGCCAGGCATTTCAGATAAATTAAATATAAAAAATTCTGAACATTATAAAGTAGGTCAAACAAGGGGTTTACAATATTTTGAAGAGTTTAATGAACTAACACAGATATTTAAAGATAAATCTAAAGAGATTGCTGAAAAATATTATAATGTAAAGAAAGATACTTATACTTGTGACATAGGTACAATGTGGTTGAATATTAGTGAAAAGTATGCTTTTCATCCTCCTCATAATCACGCTAATACTTTTTTAAGTGGGGTTTTAATGTTAGGTGGTGTAGAAAATGAATATCCTAATTTAGAATTTATAAGACCACATGCTTTACAAGTAATGCCTACAATTGAAAATTATAACGCATTAAATAGTAACTGGTTTGGTACAAAAACATTAAAAGATAAATTATATATATTTCCATCTAGTTTAATGCATTTTGTTAGAATTAATACAAATGAAAAAAACAGAGAAACAATTGCTTTTGATATGATTTTAAGAGGAACATATTATGAAGATGTGGATGGAAAAGGAAAAAATATTGGAAAGTTTAAAATATGAGTAAACTAGAAGACAATGTAAATGAAATTTTAGGTATAGAAAAGAAAGAAGAAAAGTTTTCTATGACCGAGTTTGAACAACCAGCTCCTGTGCCTAGAAAGATAGACGAGTCTAAAGATGACATTGATAATGATTATGTAAACAGTAGAGATAACTATTACAATCTTATTGATAAAGGTAATGAAGCTATTGAAGGTATACTAGAGATTGCAAAAGAAGGACAACACCCTAGAGCTTATGAGGTTGCAGGTCAGTTGATTACTACAGTTGCAGGAACAGTAGATAAGTTACAAGACTTACAGAAAAAATTAAAAGACTTAAAAGAACTACCTAACAAAGCAAACACAAATATTAAAAATGCTTTATTCATAGGTTCTACCAATGAACTACAAAAAATGTTAAATAGGAAAGATGATGAAGTTATTGAAGGCGCAACAACAAACACCGAACAAGATAATTCTTGAAATAGGTAAGATACATTATATCAAATCAATGACACCTTTACCTGATTTACTTCACGGTAAGCCATTATTAAACCCTATAGAAGTTAGAAAGTATAGTGTATCAGAAACACCTAGAAAAGGTGTGGGTGGTAAATCTTATGCAGAAAAAGAATATTCAGTTTTCAGAGGCAGTCAACGAGTACAGGCAGCCATTAGAATGGGTTACACCCATATTGAAGGAGTTATATTAGATGAGTGACGCATATCTCGGTAACCCCAATCTAAAAAAGGTTAACACACCACAAGAATTTTCTAAAAAACAAATTTTAGAATACCAAAAGTGTGCTAAAGACCCTATCTACTTTATGGAAACTTATATCCGTATTGTATCACTTGATGATGGTCTTGTGCCATTTAAAATGTATGATTTTCAAAGACATATCGTAAGGACAATCCATGACAATCGTTTCACAATTTGTAAACTACCTAGGCAGTCGGGTAAATCTACCACTACTGTATCATATCTATTACATTATGCCTTATTTAATCCTAACTCTAATATTGCTATTCTAGCAAACAAATCATCTACTGCTAGAGATATCTTAGGTAGAGTACAACTTGCTTATGAAAATCTACCAAAGTGGATGCAACAAGGAGTTATTAACTGGAACAAAGGTAACATTGAATTAGAAAACAAGTCGGTCATTGTGGCGGCTGCAACATCTTCAAGTGCCATTCGAGGTGGTTCTTATAACATTATTTTCCTTGATGAGTTTGCTTTCGTACCTGCTAATATTGCCGAGCAATTCTTTAGTGCTGTATATCCTACAATTTCATCTGGACAAAAAACAAAAATGATTATCGTATCTACTCCATACGGTATGAATCAGTTTTATAAATTATGGACAGACGCAGAGAATAAAAGAAATGACTATGTACCAATTGAAGTGCATTGGTCGGAGGTGCCAGGTAGAGATGAAGCCTGGAAAGAAGCAACAATAAGAAACACCTCACCTGAGCAGTTTCAACAAGAGTTTGAATGTGAATTTTTAGGTTCTGTAAACACACTTATTAATCCTTCTAAAATTAAAACACTTGCATACATGAATCCTATTCAGTCAAACGCTGGATTAGATGTATATGAAGACCCTAAGAAAGGTAATACATATGTTTGTACAGTTGATGTCGCCAGAGGTGTATCAAAAGATTATTCAGCATTTATAATATTAGATGTGACACAAATGCCATTTAAGATTGTTGCAAAGTTTCGTAACAATGAAATTAGACCATTACTATTTCCACATACAATTGACCAGGTGTGTAAAGCATTCAATCATGCACATGTATTGGTAGAAACAAACGATTTAGGTCAACAGATTGCAGAAGCTCTACAGTTTGAATTAGAGTATGATAATTTGTTGATGACAACACAAAGAGGAAGAGCGGGTCAGATTTTGGGAGCTGGCTTTAGTGGGAGAGGTTCGGGATTTGGTGTTAAGATGACTAAACAAATTAAAAAAATTGGTTGTGCTAACATCAAAACCCTTATCGAAAGTGATAAGGTAATAATACAAGACTTCAATATTATCGAAGAAATGTCTACCTTTATTAGAAAAGGTCAAAGTTGGCAAGCAGATGATGGTGCTAATGATGACTTAATGATGTGTTTAGTTATATTTGGTTGGTTATCTAATCAACCTTTCTTTAAAGAGATGACAGATACTAACGCAAGACAAATGTTATATGATGAACAACAACATTTAATTGAACAGGATATGGCACCTTTTGGCTTTGTAGATGACGGAACACCAGACCATGAGAAATCGGAAGTAGATGAATATGGTACAGTATGGCATCCAGTTGTACATAAAGGCAGTTAGTCAAGTTTTTACTTATTATAAATATCAGTAAGGTTGAAATTTGGATATGGGCATAAGAAAACTTATGAGTATTGAATATTTTACAAGATTAATCTAATTAAAGGAGAGACCTAAATGGCATTTCAAGTATCACCAGGTGTTCTCGTACAGGAAAAAGACCTTACTAGAATTATACCAGCTGTTTCGACTTCTATTGGCGCTGTTGCTTTTCAAGCAACAAAAGGACCTTTAGACGAAGTAGTTAGTATTTCTAGCGAACAAGAATTAGTAAGTACATTCGGTAAACCTAACTCAACTACATTTGAGGGATTTTTTACCGCTTCTAACTTTCTAGCATATTCGAATTCGTTAAGAGTTGTCCGTGTACAGAATACATCTGTATCAAATGCTACCGAAAGCGGTAGTGCATTTGTAATAAAAAATACGACCGATTACCAAGACAATTACGCTGATGGTTCTGCTTCTGTAGGATTATGGGCAGCAAGAACAGCCGGTGCATGGGGAAACAATCTACAGATTGCTACTTGTCCATCTGCTACTGCTTATGAAGAACTAGCAAAAACAACTGTTGCTGACACCGGTATGGCTGTCGGAGATACTGTTGTTACTGTTACTTCAGCTACAGGCATTACAGCAGGCGACATTGTTAACTTCGGTGACAACTACGAATATAGAGTTGTTAGTGTATCAACTAACGATTTAAATATTGTAAGAAAAGACGAACCACAATATTTCGGAACTTCCGATTCTTCAGGTTTACATGCAGTACCAACTAATGGTGCAAATGTAAGAAGAAGATGGAAACATTACGATTTATTTAACAAAGCACCAGGTACATCACCATATGCATTAGCAAACGGTGGAGTAAATGATGAACTGCATGTTGCAGTAATTGACGAAGATGGTGGTATTTCAGGAACTAAGGGCGAAGTTTTAGAAACTTTTGGCGGACTATCAAAAGCTTCTGACGCAAAAACAAGTCAAGGTGGAATAAACTACTATCCAGATGTTATTTACAATTCATCAAACTACATCTATTGGATGGACCATAATGCTTCAGGTTCAAACTGGGGTAACACAGCCTCAGGAACTACATTTACATCTGTTACAACTATAAGTGATGTTTCACTACAAGCAGGTGCTGACGGTTCAGTAGCTACAGTAGGTCAGAAACTAACTGCTTACGAAAAGTTTGCAGACGCTGAAACAGTTGATGTTGGTCTAATCATGGCCGCTGACGGTGACGCTACACATATCGACAACTTAATTACGATTGCTGAAAATAGAAAAGACGCAGTTGTATTTGCTTCTCCAGAAAGAAGTGATGTTGTAGGTATATCAAACGCAAACACACAAAAAGATAATGTTGTAGGATTCTTTAATGGAATTCGTTCATCATCTTATGTATTGTTTGATAGTGGTTACAAATACTGTTACGACAGATATAATGATGTTTACAGATATGTACCTTTAAACGGTGATATTGCAGGTTTAAGTGCTAGAACTGACCTTGTTGCAGACGCCTGGTATTCACCAGCGGGTCTTAACAGAGGTATTGTTAGAGGCGCAGTAAAACTTGCTTTCAATCCACAAAAATCTCATAGAGATGAATTATACAGAGCTAGAGTAAATCCTGTGGCAACATTCCCAGGACAAGGAACTGTATTATTCGGAGATAAAACTGGATTATCAGCACCTTCAGCATTTGATAGAATCAATGTTCGAAGACTGTTTATCGTTTTAGAGAAGGCAATTGCGACTGCTTCTAAATTTCAACTTTTTGAATTCAATGATGAATTTACAAGAGCGAACTTTAGAAACATTGTAGAACCTTTCCTAAGAGAAGTACAAGGTAGACGAGGTATCACAGACTTTTTAGTAGTATGTGATGAAACTAATAACACAGGTGAAGTAGTTGATAGAAATGAATTCATAGCAGAGATTTTTGTAAAACCTGCTAGAAGCATTAACTTCATTACTTTACAATTCATAGCAACAAGAACCGGCGTTTCGTTTGACGAAGTAGCAGGTTAGTAGAGGAGAAATAAAAAATGGCAAACATTAATGACTTCAAAGCTAAACTTGCTGGCGGTGGCGCTAGAGCCAATCAGTTTAAGGTAACAATGCCTTTTCCTGGTTACGCACAGGTTGGTGGAGAAATAGAAGACCTTGCTTTTTTATGTCGTTCAACATCATTACCAGGTATGACTGTACCTAGTTTTAATGTTCCTTTCAGAGGAAGAGCGATTAAAATAGCAGGAGATAGAACAATAGAAGATTGGTCTGTTACTTGTTACAATGATACAGATTTCAAACTAAGAAATGCGTTTGAAAGATGGTCAAATGGTATCAATAACTTGACAGATAACGAAGGCTTGACAAATCCAGCGGATTATCAAGTTGACGCATTTGTTGACCAATTAGATAGAAACGGAGCAACAATTAAGAGTTACACTTTAAGAGGTGTTTTCCCTACAATTATTGCACCAATTGAGTTGACATATGACGAAGCAACAGCGATTGAAGAATTTGCTGTTACTTTTGCATATCAATACTTTGAAAGTAATACTACTACTTAGTATATTAGGAGGGTGGCCTAAAAACCACCCTCTTAAAACTATTATAAATAGTATTAAATATATAAAGTAAAGGATAATATTATGGCTGAATTATTTGGATTTTCTATCACTCGTCAAGTTCAAAAGGCGGATCCAAAGCAAGGCTTTACACAACCACAGGCAGATGATGGTACACAAACTATCGCAGCTGGTGGTTATTTTGGTCAGTACCTAGACCAGGAAGGTACGGCTAAAACAGAACAAGACCTAATCCGAAGATACAGAGAAATAGCATTACACCCCGAGTGTGACATGGCAATTGAAGATATTGTTAATGAAGCAATCGTGGCCAATGAATTGAAGGATGCTATTAGACTTAGGTTGGATGAAGTTCCTTTTGGTAAAGAAGTTAGACGAAAGATAGAAGATGAATTTAAGGAAGTATTAAGGTTAATGAACTTTAATACAAAAGGTCACGACATATTTAGAAGATGGTATGTTGATGGCAGAGTTTACTATCATAAAGTTATTGATAGAGAATCACCTAGAAAAGGTATCACAGAGTTAAGATACATTGACCCTAGAAAAATCAAAAAAGTTAGAGAAGTAAGGAAGAAAAGACCAGACGGTCCTATGCCTCACGGTCTAGCAATCATTGATGAGTATGAAGAGTATTACTTATTCAATGAAAAAGGAATTGCCGGTACAACATCTGGTGGTATTAAGATTGCCCCAGATACAATTTCATTTGTACCATCAGGTTTAATTGACCAGAATAAAAATATGGTCTTGTCTTATATGCATAAGGCGATTAAGCCAGTTAATCAATTGAGAATGATTGAAGACGCTGCTGTTATTTACAGAATCGCAAGAGCGCCTGAAAGAAGAATATTCAAAATTGATGTAGGTAATTTACCAAAAGTAAAAGCTGAAGCATACCTAAGAGATGTGATGGCAAGATATAGAAACAAACTTGTCTATGACGCTTCAACAGGTGAAATCAGAGATGACAGAAACTATATGTCTATGTTAGAAGACTTTTGGTTACCAAGTAGAGAAGGCGGTAGAGGTACAGATATTACTACACTACCAGGCGGTCAAAACTTAGGTGAAATTACGGACATTGAATACTTTAGAAGTAAACTATATCGTTCATTGAATGTACCAGCGAGTAGATTAGAAGCAAGTCAAGGTTTCAATCTTGGTAGAAGTACCGAGATTACCAGAGATGAACTTAAATTTACAAAGTTTGTACAAAGGTTGAGAAAGAAGTTTACAGAGTTATTTAATGACATATTAAAAACACAACTAATACTAAAAGCTGTTATCACAGAGGACGATTGGCATACATTAAGAGATTTTATTGCTTATGACTTCTTACAAGATGGACACTTTGCTGAACTTAAAGAAAGCGAAATGCTTTTGGAAAGAATTAGATTAGCAAACGAAGTGAGAGATTATGTTGGTAAATATTATTCAGTAGAGTATGTTAGAAAAAATATACTTAAACAATCTGATAGAGATATTGAAGACATTAATACTCAAATCAAAAAAGAAATTGATGACGGCATTATATCAGCACCTACGGAAGATATTCCAGGTTCTGGTGGAAACTTATAGGAGATAAAAAATGAGTGAACATGTAAAGAAATTTGTTGATGACTTATCAGTCGGAAACAATGCAGACGCAGGCGAAGCTTTTAAAGACGCTTTAAGAGCTAAAGTAGCAGATGGTTTAGACCAACATAGAATTGATATTGCAGGTAAAATCTTTTCAGATGTTGAGGCACAACCATTTAGTGACCCAAAACCAGCAGTAACAGACCCCTCACCGGAAACTGGAACTATGATGGGAACAGATGGTAATGAAATCGCTTTAGAAGTAGAGGCGCCAGCAAATGATGAAACTCAATCAACTACTTAAACCAAATGTAGTTGACACAGAAACTTTTAGTCAATTACCACCTAAACATAAAGAGGTGGTAAATGACTTTTTTGGTCAGGTAGATTATGATAGTGTTGATGTTGTAAAAGAAGTTGAGGCAACCATAGATAAGGTTGCTCTTAAACATAATGTACAAACAAATGTTGTCTATGATTACATGGACAAAGAAATAGGAGAAAACAATGGCGACATTTAAAATCTTGGGAGATGTAGTAAATGACCCTAGTGCAAATAATATTGGTTCAGCAACAACTGTTAGAGTAGTTGCAACAGCTGGTACTGTAACAGGCACAGTCAATCTTGCAGACGACACAAAGATTGGTGAATTTTATTTACATGCAGCTGGTGATGAAATTATTATCAGTAAAGACCCAACAGACAAAATTACATCAGCTACTAGTCATGCACATGCAGTATCAGTAGGCGGTTAATGACAATAGTATCTACACAATTAGTTGACGATGGATTTAAAGTAATCAATAAGGTTACTGGTGCTCGTAATGAAAACGAGAAACTTGTAGAGTTAGATACTTTAAAAGGTTCTACAAACGAATCTGAATTATCAATTGCAAATGCATATTATGAAGTAGAAGGCACAGGCACGGTAACATTGCAATTTGATGATAAGAGTTTAACAATGACAGGCATAGACAACTACGGTCTAAAACCTGTAGAAGAAAAAATAAAAGGTATTGGTGATATTCAAGTAACGACAGACGGTAATGTAGATAAGTTTAGTTTGTTATTAGAGTGTCATAAAGAAAAAGGATTTAGCAATGGCTGATATAGTAACAACACAAACGATTACTGATACATCTGGTGTTAAGTTTGTTTCTAAAATTACAAACTTTTCAGATGGTACCGGTGAAACACAAGTAAAGAAGATTGACGCCTCAGAGGTCACTTTTATGACCGAAGATGGTAACAGAAAACTTGCGAGAGTATGGTATTCAATTAACACGGCAAATAACAAATCTGCTGTCGAATTGATATGGGACGGAGTTACTAACGCAACGGCTATGTTATTGAGTGGTAATGGTTATTTTGATTTAAGAACAGCTGGTAATGAAGTTACTAACAACGCAACGACACCAACTGGTGATGTTCTATTATCGACAAAGAACTTTGCTAACGGTGACAATTATACAATTATTTTAGAGTTTAGGTAATTAAAACATATAAATAGTTAATACGAGAGAGAAGTAATGAAACTAATATCAGAAGAAATACAAGACGCAGAATACTTGGTTGAAGAAACCAATGGTAAAAAGAACTACAAAATTCGTGGTGTCTTTCTACAATCGGATATTAAGAATAGAAACGGTAGAATTTATGAAAATAATATCCTATCTACCGAAGTAGACAGATATACAAAAGAATTTATTGATAAGAAAAGAGCCTTTGGTGAGCTGGGACATCCTGACGGACCAACAGTTAACTTAGAGAGAGTATCACACATGATTACCTCTTTAAAAGCGGAAGGCAAAAATTTTATTGGTGAAGCAAAAATCATGGACACACCCTACGGTAAGATTGTAAAAGGTCTTATTGATGAAGGCGCTCAATTGGGAGTTTCTTCAAGAGGAATGGGTTCATTGGTTTCAAGAAACGGCAATAACTATGTGGGAAAAGACTTCTACTTGGCTACGGCCGCTGACATTGTAGCAGACCCCTCTGCTCCAGACGCTTTCGTTGAAGGTATTATGGAGAGTAAAGAGTGGATATGGGACAATGGAGTAATAAAAGCAAGGGATATTGAAGAGTATAAAGTATATATTGAAAAGGCAAAGTCAATCAAATTAGCGGAAGCTAAGGCGAATGTGTTTGCTGATTTTCTTAGAAAACTTTAAACTTATAAATATCTATTAATTAGAGAAAAATAACTAGTTATTTTTAAAAAAGGAGATTTCTCAAATGGCCGATACAGAAAAAAAGTTAGAGGCGTTAGAGCAAGAAGCAGTAGCTGAGGCGAATGCCCAAGCGGATGCTCCTAAAAAGAATGCTGTAGCGGCTGAGCCGAACCATCTGAAAAATGATGCTGAAGACTTAGGCGCAGCTGTTGTTAAACCAACAGATAGCAATCCTGACGCAACTAAAAAATCAAAACAGGTTTCTGGCGATGCCCAACAAAAATCACAAGGTGCTGCTGACCCAATGCCAACATTGACTGGTCACAATACTAAGTTGGAAAACGCTGAAACTGAAGAAGGTTCGGAAGAAATCAAGGAAGGCGAAATGCCAAAAGCTGCTCTTGACGCTCTTAATAAGCATAAAGGTAAGAAAGACGATTCACAAGAAGAAGAAACTGAAATCAAGTCTGATAAAAAAGACGAGAAAGAAAGTTATTCTATGAAGAAGGCTTCTTACAAAATGAAGAAAGAAGAGACTCAAGAACATGTTAACGCTTTAATCGCCGGACAAGATGACTTATCCGAAGAATTTAAGGAAAAAGCTGCAACCGTATTTGAATCAGCGGTAAACTCTAAAGTAAAAGAGATTGCTGAATCAATGGAAGCAGATGTAAAAGAAACATACGAGCAAGATGTTGCAAAGCATAAAGAAGAACTGACAGAAAAAGTTGACAGTTACCTAGCATATGTCGTTGAAGAGTGGATGAAAGAAAACGAAATCGCTCTTGAAAGAGGTATCAAAGGTGAAATCGCTGAAGACTTTATCACAGGTCTTAAAAAACTTTTTGCAGAGCACTACATTGATGTTCCAGATGAAAGATACAATGTGCTTGAAGACCAAGCAAATAAAATTGAATCTTTAGAAAAGAAACTCAATGAGCAGATTGAGAAAAATGTTGAATTAAACAAGGACAATGCAGTTAAGACAAGAAACGAAATCATGTCAGAAGCTTCAAACGGACTTGCTGATACAGCAAAAGAAAAATTTGCTAAGCTAGTAGAAGAAATTGAATGGTCAGACGCAGACTCTTTTAAAACTAAATGTGAAACTATTAAAGAATCATACTTTGGAATTAAAGAAGAAGTCAAAGACTCACTACATGATGTGGCGGCTGAAGATGGAACTTCTAACGAGGACCTGTCTAAAGCAATGGCTGCTTACACTGCCGCTATAAGCAAAACAAAAGATATGAAAATATCTTAGTATAACCGGACAAAGGGAGAAAAAACAAATGTACTTATCCGAACAACACGAAAAGAAATGGCAGCCTGTTTTAGAACACCCAGATTTACCACAAATCAAGGATTCTTACAGACGAGCCGTTACATCAGTTATTCTTGAAAACCAAGAAAGAGCTGCAAAAGAAGATTCAGCATTCTTATCTGAAGCTGCGCCTACAAACGCAACATCAGCTACAGGTGTACAAAATTGGGATCCAATCCTAATTTCACTTGTTAGAAGAGCAATGCCTAATCTTATCGCTTACGATATCGCAGGCGTACAACCAATGACTGGTCCAACTGGACTAATCTTTGCAATGAGAAGTAGATACACTTCACAATCTGGCAACGAAGCTATGTTTGACGAAGCTGATACAGACTTCTCTGGAAGAAATGCTGCTGGTTCAGCTGTAGATGGTTATTCAACTACTGCTAACTCAGGCACTAATCCAGGTGCTCTAAACGACTCACCATCTGCTGGAACTTACACAACAGGTTCAGCAATGACTACAGCAGCTGCTGAAGCATTAGGTGACGCAGACGGAAACGCTTTCGCTGAAATGGCATTCTCAATCGAGAAATCGACTGTTACTGCTAAATCAAGAGCGTTGAAAGCTGAATACACAATGGAACTTGCTCAAGACTTAAAAGCAATCCATGGTTTAGACGCTGAAACTGAACTTGCAAATATCTTATCTGCTGAAATCCTTGCGGAAATCAACAGAGAAGTTGTAAGAACAGTTTACACAAACGCAGAGAAAGGTGCTGCTACTAACACAACTACAGCAGGTATCTTTGATTTAGATACAGACTCAAACGGAAGATGGTCTGTTGAAAGATTCAAAGGACTTATGTTCCAACTTGAAAGAGATGCGAACAGAATTGCACAAAGAACAAGAAGAGGAAAAGGTAATATGATTATCTGTTCAGCTGATGTTGCGAGTGCTCTTCAAATGGCTGGTGTTTTAGATTACACACCTGCATTAAATAACAATTTGAATGTTGATGACACAGGCAATACTTTTGCTGGTGTTCTTAACGGCAGATTTAAAGTATACATTGACCCGTATAGTGCAAACAGTTCAGCAACACAATACTATGTTGTTGGTTATAAAGGTACTTCACCTTATGACGCTGGTATGTTCTATTGTCCATATGTTCCACTACAAATGGTGAGAGCAGTTGGTCAAGATACTTTCCAACCGAAAATTGGCTTCAAGACTAGATATGGTCTTATTGCTAATCCATTCGCTGAAACTGGTGCTCAATCGGGTATCGCTACAGCAGTGGACAACGCTGGTTCTGCAAACGCAAACAGATACTACCAAAGAGTTAAAGTTACTAACTTAATGTAATATTTGTTGAGTTTTCAACAGACTTAAAAGGGCGGCTCTAATCAGTCGCCCTTTTTTTTGGCCGTCCTCCGAAATGGATAAATATAAGTATGACAACAACAAATGCATACGACAGACAACCTACAAAGTTTGATTACGCCTCACCTACTCAGTTTAAGTTTTCGTTACTAAAACTGCCAAAGGTGGAATATTTCTGTACCTCAGTAAATATACCAGGTGTCACATTATCAAATGTAGATATCGCAACACCTTTAAAGTCAATACCTGTACCAGGAACTATACTAAATTATGGTGACTTAGAGATGTCTTTCTTGGTAGATGAGAACTTAGAAAACTATAGAGAGATACATGGTTGGTTGACAGGATTAGGATTTCCTAGAGACCATAGACAGGCTAAGACACTTGTGGATGCCGCCAAGGACAGATTTCCGACAGGCGGAAAGAGTGACGCAGTAACAGACGCAGGCAAAGTGACAGGGGCTCCAATGCCTTTAGGTCCTGTCTTCTCAGACGCAACACTAAATGTTTTGTCAAGTAAAAATAACACAAATATAGAAGTAAGGTTTTCAGATATGTTTCCTGTGTCATTGTCAGCATTGAATTTTAACCAACAGGCCGCTGATGTAGATTACTTATCAGCCTCAGTTACAATGAAGTACAAAATATACGAATTCGCTACTAAGGGTGGTGGAAGAACAATAGAAACAACCTCTTAGAAGCTTTACATTTAATTAATATTATGATAGGATACCTTTATTATGGATTTAGAAAAACTACAAGAACAAGCTGATTCGGATTTAAAAATAAACGATACTGAACTTGATTTAGAATCACTTAAAACTCCACAGTTACACAACAAATATTTAAAACACTTAACTAAGTTTAAGTTAATGCTTAGTCGAGCTGAGGGTGATTTATATAATACCAAAAGGAGACTTTGGGAATATTATACTGGTAAAGCAGACGCTTCAGTATATGCACAGAGGCCTTTTAACTTCAAACTATTAAGAGCTGATGTCGACCAATATATTCTTTCAGATGAAGAGTATATTAAAGCAAAACAAAAAGTAGATTACTTAAATGCTTGTGTTGATTTCTTAGATAGAACAATTAGACAAATCACTAATAGAACCTTTACAATTAAAAATGCCATTGACTGGCGTAGGTTTACTAGTGGCGCTGTGTAATGCAGATAACAGATTATATCAAAACATATCCCCTTGCAATTAGTCCTAACTTGGCTGATGATGTCATAGAACATTATCATTCTAATGGTGAATGGAATCAATCATCATTCTCCACAAACGAAGGTATATCTCCTAGAACTAATGATAGAGTAGATATGAAAGAGTATTGGATTAATAAACAAGATAAGTTTTACGAAGAATTAAAAACTGGATTTAGAGGTATGGTTGACGATTATATTAAAACGCATACTAAAATAGTGCCTCAAAGTTTTACACCATTCAGAATGAATCATTATGCTGAAGGTGGTTTTATGCAAAATCATATAGACAATATACACCATTCACATGGTCAACAGTATGGTTATCCACATGTAACAGCATTAATGTTTTTGCAAACTGCTGAAGAAGGTGGTGAAATTGTATTCTGTGACGGCGAATATATACCCAAGCAAGAGAAAGCATTAGGCATTGTTTTTCCTAGTAATTTTATGTTCTCACACGAAGTTAAAGAAGTAATTAAAGGTAATAGGTATTCACTTATGACATGGATTTTATAAATGAGTTTAACAAGATATTTAATTATAGATAAAAAAGATGATGTTCATTTAAAGATTGAGGCTGATGAGGACATAAGAAGAGAACTTGGTCAATTCTTTACCTTTGAGGTACCTGGTTTTAAGTTTATGCCTCAGTTTAGAAACAGAGTATGGGACGGAAAGATTAGATTGTTCTCATATCAAACAGGTCAAATTTATGTTGGTCTATACCCCTATATATTAAAATGGTGTGAAGATAACAAAGTTCATGTTGTTGACGGCACTAAAATACAAGATACAAAAGTTGACGAAGCAAAGGTAGATAAGTTTATTGAAGCTTTAAAAATACCTTTTACTGTTCGTGACTATCAAAAGGAGGCATTTATATATGCAGTTAGAAAAAATAGGACTTTATTACTTTCACCCACAGCTAGTGGAAAATCTCTTATTGTCTATCTTCTTGTTAGGTTTAACATTCTTCGGTTAAAAGAAAAGAAGAAAAAGATATTAATTATTGTACCTACCACATCTTTGGTCGAACAACTGTTCAAAGACTTCAAAGATTATGGTTGGTCACCTGAGAAAAATGTACATAGAATATATCAAGGTCATTCTAAAGAAACAAATAAACCTGTAATTATATCTACATGGCAATCTATCTATACACAACCTAAGAAATACTTTAAAGATGTTGGTATGGTGATAGGTGATGAAGCACATTTATTTAAGGCCGTTTCATTAACAAAGATATTGGCAAAATTAGAAAATTGTCCATATAGAGTAGGTTTAACAGGTACATTAGACGGTACACAAACACATAAGTTAGTATTAGAAGGACTGTTTGGTACAGTCAACAAGGTGGTTTCTACAGTAGAACTACAAGAGAAGAAACAATTAGCTGACTTAAAGATTTTCTGTCTAATATTAAAACATGGTGCGATTGAGTGTAAACATGCTAGTGGTATGAACTATCAAGAAGAGATGGATTACATTGTGACCTCTGATAAAAGAAATAAGTTTATAAGAAACTTGGCCGCTGGTCTGAATGGTAATACACTTTGTTTATTTCAATATGTTGAGAAACATGGTAAACAATTGTATGAAGATATTAAACTAAAGGCACCTGATAAACAAGTTTTTTATGTACACGGAGGAGTAGATACAGATGAAAGGGAAAAGATTAGAGAACTTACAGAAAAGGCTGACAATGCTATTATTGTGGCAAGCTACGGAACCTTTAGTACCGGTATTAATATTCGTAACTTACACAACATTATCTTTTCTAGTCCTTCTAAATCTAGGATAAGAAACTTACAATCTATTGGTCGTGGTTTAAGATTAAAAGATAATAATGGTTCTGCTACTTTATATGATATTGCAGATGACCTAACTTACAATGAGAAAGAGAACTACACACTCAACCACTTTAGAGAAAGGATAAATATCTATAGTGAGGAAGACTTTGAATATGAAATACACAACATAGAATTGAACAATGAATCAAACAGTTAAAATAATAAAACTTATTAACGGTGACGACATTGTTACTGTACTACCTACTGGTGAGAAACAGTTGCCAGATAATGGTCCTCTAATCAGACTTGACAAACCCTTACAGATAAAGTATATTCCTCAAATGACACCAACAGGCTTCAGAGATTATATTGCTTTGATTCGTTGGACTAACTATACTATGGACAAAGTTGTTACTATTCCTAAAGATAAAATTATGACAATCACCAACGCCTCCTTAGAAATGAGTGGTAGTTATTCAGATATTATTAAAAATTATGATAGTTTAGATAGACCTAAAAGAGATGAGAACTATCACAGAAAAGAGTTTACTCCTGAAGAGAATAAAAAAATGAATGAAATCTTTAGAGAGTTTGATGATTTTGAAGATGATGATGAACCAACAATGCACTAAGTATATTAGGTTAGCTCTAAAGCTAGTGCTTCTGAAAACGGACACCGTTATTATACTGCAAGATAAAAAAGATGTCAACCGTGGATTTAAATTAAATTGAAAAATAAATAAAAACAACCTAAGCTTGACAATTACATCAACTTAGAGTATTATATAAACAACATTGAGGATATTATGGCAAAATCAAAAGCAAAACCAGAACATTATGTTAACAACAAAGAATTCTTGGCCGCTATGGTCGAGTTTAGAAACTCTGTTCAAGAAGCAGAAAAATTAGGAAAAGACAAACCTAGAGTTCCTAATTATGTCGGTGAATGTTTCCTAAAGATAGCGAATCATTTATCTTATCGACCTAATTTTATCAACTACACATATAGAGATGATATGATTAGTGATGGTATAGAAAACTGTTTACAGTATTTACACAACTTTAATCCAGACAAGTCAAACAATCCGTTTGCTTACTTCACACAAATAATCTATTACGCATTTATTCGTAGAATACAAAAAGAAAAGAAACAAACTACAATCAAACAAAGAATGATTGCAGAGGGTAATTATGATGATATGACTTTAAATCCAGGTGAAGATAGAGATTTTAAAAATCAGTTTACAGAATTCTTACAAAAGAATATGGCACCAGTTGAAAGTGGAGATATGGATCCTGGCGCTAAAAAAATGCCAAAGAGAACTACATTACAACATAAGAAAAAACTAGAGGACGCAAAGAAAAGTGAAAATAGCCCTACTAAATGATACTCACTTTGGGGCTCGTAACGATTCACCAGCCTTTATTGAGTTTCAAAACAAGTTTTATAATGAACTGTTTTTTCCATATATGCAACAGTATGGTATTAAAACATTAATACATCTAGGTGATGTGGTAGATAGAAGAAAGTTTATCAACCACAATACAGCACACAATTTCAAGAAAGTATTTTGGAATAGATTAGATGAACAAGGTATTGATACACATATTATCATTGGTAATCACGACACTTATTATAAGAATACAAATGAGGTCAATGCTATGCAAAACCTTGACATATGTAAAGACGCCAAGGTGTATACACAATCAACAACAGTTGAGTTTGATGGTTTACCAATACTCTTTATACCATGGATTTGTGATGACAATGAGGCAGAAAGTATTAGAACAATAGAGAATAGTACATCATCTATTGCTATGGGTCACTTAGAAGTAAAAGGTTTTGAAATGCACAACGGACATTTCAATGACCATGGCCAAGAAAAGGCAATCTTTAAAAGATTTGAAAAGGTTATGTCTGGTCATTTTCATAAAAAATCAGATGATGGTCATATCTATTATCTTGGCACTCAATACGAAATGACATGGTCAGACTTCCAATGTCCTAAAGGCTTTCATATCTTTGATACTGAAACTAGAGAGTTGACAAGGGTAGAAAATCCTAATAGTATGTTTAAAAAAATTATCTATAATGATAAAGAAACAAACTATGATGAGTTAGACATTAATCAATACGACAAATGTTTTGTTAAGTTGTTTGTATCTAATAGGTCAGACAATGATATGTTTGAAAGACTAATGGATAGATTGTACAATGCTATTAACATACATGCTATTGATGTAATTGAAGACCCTACAGATATTGGTGCCTCAGTACGAGAAGATATATTGGAACAAGGTGAAGACACACTTACTTTTTTAGGTAACTATATCGACCAGACAGATATAAAATTAGACAAACAAAAATTAAAACAGTTTGCAAAAGAACTATACATGGAAGCTAGTGAATGATACTATTTAAGAGAATATCATATAAGAATTTTTTATCAACAGGTAATCAGCCAATAGAGATAGATTTAAGTATCTCACAAACCACTTTAATCGTAGGTACAAACGGCACAGGTAAGTCAACCTTACTAGACGCATTATGTTTTGTACTATTCAACAGACCTTTTAGAATTATTAAGAAAGAACAAATGGTCAACACCATTAATAATGGTGATTGTATGGTAGAAGTTGAGTTTGATGTTGGCACAAAGAACTATATTATACGAAGAGGTATAAAACCAAATCTATTTGAGATATTTTGTAATGGTAAACTTATTAATCAAGACGCCAACAATGTAGATTATCAAAAGTACCTTGAAACAAACATAATGAAACTCAATTATAGGTCATTCATTCAGGTGGTTTTATTAGGTTCTTCCTCATACGAACCGTTTATGAAAATGAAACCTAGATATCGTAGAGAAGTTGTAGAAGAAATCTTAGATATTAGAGTTTTTGGCCTAATGGACCTAATTTTGCGTTCCCAACAGAGCGAACTTCAAAAAAAACTTACGGAGGTGAGGCACCAATGTGAGTTAATAAAGACCAAGTATGAAACTGAAGCAAAGTATCTAACTACTCTGGAAACCAAAGGTAGCGACAACCTGGCGGTACAGCAAAATAAAATAGTAGAAAACTATGAAAATAAGACAAGATACGAACAAAAATTACAAAAACTGAATGAAGACATTGCAGTTAGTCAAAATGCATTAATTGGCCAAGATACAACCACCAAAAAGGTTAAAGACTTAGAGAAGTTTGAAACCAAGATAGAACAAAAATTATCTACACATAAAAAGACATTAGATTTTTTCAAAGATAATGATACATGTCCAGTATGTACACAATCAATAGACGAAAAATTTAAGGAAGAAAAATGCAATCACGAAACTACAACAATTGCCAAGCTAGAATCAGGTCTCAAGCAGCTCGTAGGAGAACTTTCTGGTCACGAAGAGAAGTTGACCCAATTCAGTCAGATGTCAAACAAGATATCAGATATGAATGTAGAAATAGCGAAGATAAACGGAAGTCTATCAGCGTTGAAGAAACACAGCGACCAAATTCAGCTAGAGATTTCTACATCTAGTCAAAAAGATGGTGACATTGAAAAGATAGAACTTGAACTGGCCAATCTATCGGCTGACCTTGGTGTTGCTGACGCAAAGTTAACAGATGTACAAGAAGAAAAAGATTATGTTGACATACTAAGAGAAATACTTAACGATAAAGGTGCTAAAGCAAACATCATTCGTAAGTATGTACCTATTATGAACCAACTTATTAATAAGTATCTACAAGCAATGGACTTTTATATATCATTCAACTTAGATGAAGAGTTTAATGAAACAGTTAAGAGTAGATTTAGAGATACATTTAATTATAATAACTTTAGTGAAGGTGAGAAGATGAGAATTGACCTTGCCTTACTATTTACATGGCGTGATATCGCTAGAATGAAGAATAGTACAAATACCAATCTATTAATACTAGATGAGATATTTGATTCATCACTAGACGGCCAAGGTACAGATGACTTCTTTAAAATCATTAAAGGTTTAGAGAAAGAAAACATCTTTATTATATCACACAAAGGAGATATTTTGTTTGACAGGTTTACAAACATTATTAAATTTGAGAAACATCAAAACTTCACACAGTTAGGAACAATATGAAAGAACTAAAGTTAATACCACCAAACGACCCTAGAGTACAATCAGCAATAGCACCATTTACAGATGAACTATTAAAAGAAGAGGGTTTTAAAGATAGACAAGAACTTGTTGACTGTATGTTTTTAGTTATGAAGAAATTTGGTGGCATAGGTCTAACTTGTAATCAAGTAGGTCTTCCTTTTAACATGTTTGTAGCTGGTGGCCATGAGGGTATAGAAAAAGGTATGTCTTTTGCAATGTTTAATCCTATGATAGTATCAGTAGGTAAAGAAAAGATTAGAATGAAAGAGGGTTGTTTAACTTATCCTTTCATGTTTATTGATATAGAAAGACCTAGAAAATGTGTGATGAAATATGAAGACAAAGATGGTAACACACAAGAAGCACACTTAGATGGTATGATGAGCCGTATATGTCAACATGAATATGAACATACTATTGGTAGAAACTTTACAGAGGGTGTATCTAAACTAAAATTAGACATGGCTAAAAAGAAAGCTATGAAAGAAATTAAAAGAATGGAAAGATATAGAGAAGTTAATAAAATATTAAATCAGAACCAAGCTTGACAATTGTAAACAATTAGAGTATTATATACATTATGAGTTATTCGTGGAACAAAGACATGTCAATAGACGACCAATGGCAAAGCTGGCAAGACGCCATAGATTTATCTCTAGTACCAGATATAGAAGATGATGTACTAAAGGAAACAATCATAAAAGATTTGACCTTGGTGTCTGCTATGACAGTACAAGAGTATACACTTTATCAAAAATTTCAAGAGGTAAAGTTTAGATATCCAACAGTAGAAACTAATTCATTCTTTGATGATAAACCTGCTATGCTGAAACCAGACCAGGCGACAGTCATACAAGAAGTAAAGAATAACTTTTGGTTACCAGAAGACCCCGAAGAATATATGAACCTACAACCAGAACTTATCTGGACAGATGGTGCTGAAATACAATCACATACAAATGCCAAAGGTAGTGAGATATGGAATGCATTAAGAACATTCTTATCTACTATGAAAAACAATTCTAACATTGGTAGAAATCTAAACTTCTTAGTAAGAGATAAAGTAACACAGAAATATCTAGGTGTTATCTGTATGTCTAGCGACTTCTTAGACCTTACACCAAGGGACGCATACATTGGTTGGGATAGAACTAGAAAAACACAAAAGATGATTAATCATACTTGCATTGGTAGTACAATTGTACCTATACAGCCGCTTGGATACAACCTGGTTGGTGGGAAACTGCTAGCCTTATTATGTTTGAGTAAGACAGTTGAAGAAACATGGGAACACCAATATAAAGATAAACTAGTAGGTGTTACAACTACAAGTCTATATGGTAAGACAAAGACTATACCATTATCACAGTATGATAGACTAAAACATTGGAAGAAAATGGGTTGGACTGCTGGTTCAGTATCATATGAGCCAGAGAAAACGACCAATACCATGATACAACAATGGTTAATGAAGAACCACACATACAAATACTTTGAATGGTATGTTGCAAAGAAACCTAGTGGCCAGCCTCATAAAAGAGACCACAGAAATAGAAGTAGAGCATTCACATATAGTAAACTAGGCATTGATAAGAAACTACAAAAGTCTGAACATGCCAGAGGTATCTATTTTGGTGAGTTATTTACAAATACAAGAGAATTTTTAAGAGAAGAAACTAATACGACAGGTCTGACAAGAGCATTTGACAATTCAGTTGAAGCACTTACAGATTTATGGAAGACCAAATATGCTAGAAAACGAATAGCTAGTTTGAAGAAACAAGACCGAGTTTCAACTGAAACTCATTTCTATGACGATATTATTTTCTTGTCATGGGAAGAAACCAAAGCAAAATATTTACCACAGGTAGGGAGATGAACCATGACTGGACAATTAGAATTAGATTTAGGCGCTCAAAGTAACGAGTCTAATAAATACAAAAAAGTAAGTGACCTTGACATGTATCAAAAGGTTGCTTTAACAACGGCAATATATCCGAGAGAACAGGCCATTATATACCCGACATTGGGGTTGACCGGTGAAGCAGGTGAAGTAGCTAATAAAGTAAAGAAGATAATAAGAGATGGCTCAAATTTTAAAGATGAGAAACTGGTGTCTGAAATCAAAGCTGAAATTGGCGATTGCCTTTGGTATATCGCTGTATTGGCTAGTGATTTTGACATTAAGTTATCCGACATTGCAAGCGCTAATTTAGAAAAGTTAGAAAAAAGAAAAGAGAGAGGTACAATTCATGGTTCTGGTGACAACAGATGAAAGTTGTTATTGTAACTGGTGGATTTGACCCTATTCATTCAGGACATTTAGAATATATGATATGTGCCAAGGCTCTTGGTGATGTATTAGTAGTTGGTTTGAACTCAGAAAAGTGGTTAGAAAGAAAAAAAGGACAAGCCTTTTTACCATATTATGAGAGAGAACAAATGTTACTTAATATTAAGAGTGTTGATAATGTCATAGGTTTTGATGATGATGATGATTCGGCTACAGACGCAATTCTAAAAGTACAACATTTCTATCCTAATGCAGAAATCATATTTGCAAATGGTGGTGATAGAAGTAAACAAAACATACCAGAAATAGACATGTTCAAAGGTACAAATGTACAGTTTGAATTTGGTGTTGGTGGTTCTAAAAGAAATTCATCTAGTGCAATACTAGCAAAATGGTCAAATACACATACAGAAAGACCTTGGGGTTACTACCGAGTATTACACAATGAGTTAAACATTGTAAAAGTAAAAGAGTTGGTTGTATTACCTCACAAAAAATTGTCTATGCAAAGACATGATAATAGGTCAGAGCATTGGTTTATCACAAAAGGTACTGCCACCGTATATACATTAGATAGTAGTACAGATGTTGAACTGTTAGGTGAGTATAATAAGTTTGATAATCTACACATTAATAAGTTAGATTGGCACCAGCTGGCCAATGAGAGCGAATCACCATTGAAAATAATTGAAATTCAGTATGGCGAATCGTGTTCCGAAGAGGATATTGAGCGAAAATAGCTGCGACAAACACGCTTTTATTTTGTGTGTATTCGGTAACCCTTACCAGGTAACAAAAAAAACTTTAAAAAAAAGCGATTAAACGCTTGACTTTCACAGATTTCACCTGTATAATATACTTATATAATGAAAAAGGACACTAACACTATGAATATAAATCTTGATGTGAAAAGCAATCTAGCAAAATTAATTGCTACAGAAAATATTACAATACAACATAACAATGTAAAGACGGCTTCTTTTGATGTAAAGAACCGTGTATTAACTTTGCCTATTTTTAAAGAGCAAAGTGGTGATGTCTATGATATGTTGATTGCTCACGAATGTGCCCATGCTCTTTGGACTCCGTATGAAGAATGGCAAAACATTGAAAGTCAAGAACTAAGGTCATATGTTAATGTGTTAGAAGACACTAGAATTGACCACCTTATTCAAAAGAAATATCCTGGTGTAGTTAGAAACTATCAGAATGGTTTTGATATCTTAGAAAAACAAAACTTCTTTGGTTTTGCTGGTAAAAATATTAATAAAGACTTTATGGTTATTGATAAAATCAATCTAAGGTCTAAGTCTATGAATAGATTACCATTTGATTTCAACAAACAAGACAAGAACTGGATTTCTAAAGTTGATTCACTTGTTACATTTGATGATGTATTGTCACTAGCTCAAGAGATGTTAGCTTGGCAAAAGGAACAAATCGAACAGATGGCTAAATTGCCTAACTTTGATGAACTTACTATCTCAAAAAATTATGATTTATCTGATGAAGATGACTTTGATGATATTGATGGTTTAGGAACTGGCGAAGGTTCTGATTCAGAAGCTGATAAAAACAATGATGCTGATGATGAAAAAAATGATTTCAATAACTTTGGTGACCAAAAAGCGGATACTGAAAGTGACAGTAACCAATCTGGTGACGGCAACAATCAACAAAGTAAATCTGAAAATTCTGATGATGATGATGATGGAGATTCAGATAGATATTCTAAAGGTTCTGGTGGTTTTGGTGATAAAGAAAAATTATTAAAAGCAATTACAGATGAATCATTTGCTCAAAAATCTGAAGAATTATTAAACACTAAAAACAAAGGTTACAGATATGGTAAAGTGCCTACTGCCAACCTTGGTAAAGATGGTTGTTTAACTTCATGGAAAACCTTTCTAACAGATATGGAAACTTACAAAGTTAAATCAATTAAAGATTATGGTAACACTAAGAGTTATGTAGAATTTCTTGATAGAGATTTCAAAAAGTTTATGCATGAAAATAAAAAAACTGTTATGTATCTTGTTAAAGAATTTGAGATGAAGAAGTCTGCTACTGCTTACAAAAGAGCAACTACAGATAAAACTGGTGTTCTTGACAGTATGAAACTAAAAGATTACAAATTTACAGATGATATTTTCAAAAAATTAACAGTTATTCCTGATGGTAAAAATCACGGTATGATGATGTTACTTGATTGGTCAGGTTCTATGAGTGATGTAATATTCAATACTGTTAAACAGTTAATAAACCTTGTTGATTTTTGTAGAAAAGTTAACATACCTTATGAAGTTTATTTCTTTACAAGTGAAAGAAGCTATAATGATGGCAAAGTAACAAAAGGTTTTTCAAATAATCATGGAGAATTTGAGTTTGATAATTTTCACCTTGTAAATTGTATCAGCCATAGACAGAATAAAAAACAATCTGAACTTGCTATGAAAACATTATATCACATGGCTTTATATTTTGATGATAGACATACTTGGAATAGAAGAACTAATCCTTATGAAAGTAGTGACGACCAATTAGCAGCTTCAAACACTTATGGTATACCAAGTAAATATTATCTTGGTAACACACCTTTGAATGAATCATTAATTTATATGGACAAATTGATACCAATGTTTAAAAAGAAATATGGTATTGAGAAGATGACATTTATTACCCTTACTGACGGAGCAGGTAACTGTCCAAGAGGTAGACTTGTTGGTCAAGATAGAGATATGTGGTCAGATGAAGAGTATGGTAAAGAGAATGTTTATCAAATTGGTAAATCAAAATTTGTTGGTGGTTACCATGATACTACACCTCATTTATTATCTCACATTAGAAAAACATATGATGTTAATGTTATTGGTTTCTATGTAATTAAAAGAGTTAAAAGATGGGATATTGAAAAATATATCGTTGACTACAATGACTATAATGATAAGGTACATCAATATAATAAATTGAGAAAAGAATTAACTAGAGATAAAGCCTTGGCTGTAAACGCCGATGGTTATAATAAATTCTTTATCTTAGATGGTAAAAAACTTGCTGTTGAAAACTTTGATATGCAAGGTGCTGAAGTTAAAAAAGGCACAGCCTCTGAGTTGAAAAGAATCTTTGGTAAATCAATGGCGAATCGATTGGTTTCCAGAGTAGTTTTAAACAAATTTATTAAAGAGGTTGCATAAAAAATGGCAATTAATTTAATGAATGTTAGAAAACCGTTACCTGGTAACGAAAAAAAAGTGAAAAAAACAGTATATAACGCTTGCCTTTCACAGAAAAGGCCTGTATAATATACCTATATTAACAATGAAGAAGGACAATAACACTATGCTAAACACTAAACAACAAGAATTCGTTGACTTTGCTATTAAAAAGTTTGGTTCAAACGAATTGACTACAGTTCAATTAAAAGAAGCTAATGCCAATTTTGGTTGCAAGTATGCACCACAATGGCTAATTAAAAATAATGATTTCAAAATTGGCAAATCATTGTTCAAATTGCCTACTGAGGGAGATTATACTCCGTCTATTAAGGCTGAAACAAAAGGTGAAACTGAAAAAGTTTTGACTACTAAAGCACCTGAAACTGAAACTGTTTCTGAAGCTGCGTATGTAGTTTCATCATTAACTGGCAACATTGTTCCTGAAAAGGATCCTGTGTTCGTTTCATTTGGTAATTATCCAGATGTTAAGAGCATTATCAAAAGCAAGATGTTTTATCCTGTTTTTATTACTGGTCTTTCAGGTAACGGTAAGACTATGGGTGTTACCCAAGCTTGTGCCGAAAACAAGAGAGAATTAATTAGAGTAAACATTACCATTGAAACAGATGAAGATGATTTACTTGGTGGTTACAGACTTAAAGATGGCCAAACTGTTTGGCAGAATGGTCCTGTAATCGAAGCCATGGAGAGAGGCGCTGTGCTTCTACTTGACGAAATTGACTTAGCGTCTAATAAGATTATGTGTTTACAACCTATCTTAGAAGGCTCTGGTGTCTATGTTAAGAAGATAAACAGATTTGTAAAACCTGCTCATGGTTTCAACTGTGTTGCTACTGCCAATACAAAAGGCCAAGGTAGTGATGACGGTAAGTTTATTGGTACTAATGTTCTTAATGAGGCTTTCTTGGAAAGATTTCCAATTACCTTTGAACAGAAATATCCAAAACCAAGTGTAGAAGAAAAGATTTTAGTTTCTACATTAAAGGCTACAAGCAAAGATGAATTAGATTTTTGTAAGAAGTTGGTAACATGGGCTGATGTAATCAGAAAAACCTACTATGATGGTGGTGTTGACGAGATTATATCAACTAGGAGATTGGTTCACATCACTCAAGCATACAGTATCTTTGGTCAAAAAATCAAAGCTATTGAAGTTTGTACTAACAGATTTGATGATGACACAAAGAATTCATTTATGGAATTATATACCAAAGTGGATGCTGGTGCTACTGCTGAGCAGATAAGCGAACAGCAAAGACAAGCGGATATGAGTTCACAAATGGACGACAATGATAGTGAGTCAGATGACAGCGATGCCATCTAAATCTATTAAACATAGTGTAAGTCCTTGGTGGAGGGGTAGTGCCCTCCACCTTTTTACACTATCAAGGGAGGAGGTAATAAATTTATGAGTAAAAGTGGTATAGTAGTAGAAGTTAGAGGTGGTAATCTTGAAAAAGCTATGAGAGTTTTAAAGAAAAAGGTTATGAAAGAGGGTCTAGTAAAAGAGTTAAGAGCTAGACAATACTACCAAAAGCCGTCTGAAATAAAAAGAGAAAAGAAAAAAGAAGGCATTAAAAACTATAAAAAGAACAAGAAAAAAATGGAACAAGAACAATAGAATTCCCGCCTGTGCTTATAATATGAATAAATAGTGATACCAGGCAAGTCGTAAGACCTGGGGCGTGGAGGGTAGCTTGACCCATGCAATGCAAAATTACAAGCCGCAGTTGGTGGTCTGGCGATAGCAAAACCACCACCAAATTCGGGCTCATTGGTCTTAGTAGGCATAATGCATAGGCTTAGTTAGATAAGTTAGTATAATGAGGTTGTTGACCTGCCTCAGCCCAATAAAATTTAGGCAAGCGAGAGTGAACCTAGATAGTGGATTGTTTCAGCATTTGCGCTTAGTTTCGCACCACTTAAAACAAACAAACTAAAGCTGCGAGGTCATTTGGTAGTTAAGACCTCAAAATAATTAAACTACCACTTTAATATTCACTAGGGAACTGGTAGGGATCCTCAGCCTAGTGAATGTTGATGTATAAATAACTATGACATGCTCAATAATGAGGTGTCAAATATAAACTTGCTTAACAAAGGAGATTAAAATGACAAATCACAAAGCAATTCAATCAATTTTTACAGGACTAAAACCGTTTACGGTGGGGTTTGACGATATGTTCGAACATTTTGACCATATGGTTGACCATCTACCACACTTGACGGCAAACAATTATCCACCATACAATATCGTAAAGACAGGTTCTTTAACATATGATATTCAAGTGGCATTAGCTGGATACAATAAGAAAGATGTATCAATCAACTATGAGGATAATATCCTGAAAATCGAATCAGTAAAAAGTAAAGACGAAAAAGAAGTAGAAGACAATGACGGAGTATTACACAAAGGCATTGCTAAAAGAAACTTTATGAAAGTATTTACTGTTGCTGAAGATGTTGAGGTTAAAGGTGCTGAACTTAAAGACGGCCTTTTAACAGTTTCTTTAGAGAAAATTGTTCCAGACCATAAGAAAGCTAGAACAATCAACATTAAATAACATTTAATCTATTGGCGTCCTACGCTTGACAATAGGACGCCTTTAGAGTATAATGTATAACATGAACAAATGCGGAATTAGTTTAAAAGTAAAACACGAGGTTTCCAACCTTGAAAAGATTGGGCAGTACAATCATTCCGCTCCAATTAATTATGAAACGGAGATTATATAATGAACATAACTAGTGATACAATTGCTATTCTGAAAAACTTTTCAGATATTAACCAGAATATTTTGGTTAAGCCAGGCAACCAACTACAAACCATTTCAACTTTAAAAAATATATTAGCTGAAGCTGATGTACCAGAAAAGTTTGAACAAGAGTTTGCTATCTACGATTTGCCAGAATTTTTAAGGGCTGTTGACTTATTTGATAAGTCAGACCTTGCATTTAATGGTGGTCAAAACCTAACTATTAAAGATAGTAATAGTAAACAATCAATCAAATATTATTTTGCAGACAAGTCGGTGGTAGTTTCGCCGTCTAAAATGATTACCATGCCTGATAAGTATGTAACATTTTCTTTGAAGAAAGATGTCTTTGAAAAATTAATGAAAGGTGTAACAACACTTAATCTACCAGACATTGCAGTAAAGGGTAATGGTAAAGAGATTATTTTAGTTGCAACTGATAAGAAAACACCAGCGTCAAATGACTATTCATTTGTTATCGGCGAAACAGATAAGACCTTTACGGCTTATTTTAAAACTGAGAACTTTAAAATGATTAGAGATGATTATGATGTTGCGATTTCTTCACAAAAAATCTCACACTTTATCAATCGAAACAAACCAATTCAATATTGGATTGCAATCGAACCTGATAGTGAGTTTTAAATGGCAGATAATATTCTTGTAGAACAAAGAGAATATCATCAAACCACTCACTACATCAATAGAGAAATACCTAAGTATGAAATTGTAGCCGAGTTTGGCGATTTAGAAACCTTTAATAAAGGGTTCCTTGATACCGACCATGCTGACTTTGATGGTGAGTTAAGTGATAAAGTGAATGAATTCCTAGATGGATTTGACTACGACAGAGTAGTTGACGAATGGACCATGAGAAAAGGTGGTTATGATGTTGACTTAGAAGTTGTAGATAAATTTACCATGACGGAAGATAGATAAATAATGAAAAAGGTGAAAAATATATTATGTCAGAATACTTATGGGTTGAGAAATATCGACCAAAGAAAATTAGTGATTGTATTTTAAGTGAAGATATTAAGAATACATTTGCTCAATTCCTAAAACAAAAAGAAATACCTAATCTGTTATTAGCTGGTACTGCTGGTACTGGTAAGACTACTGTTGCTCGTGCATTGTGTGAGGAACTTGGTGCAGATTACATCATCATAAACGGTTCAGATGAAGGCCGTCAGATTGATACATTAAGAAACAAGATTAAGAACTTTGCTTCTACTGTATCATTAACTGAACATTCAAATCATAAAGTTGTGATTATTGACGAGGCAGACTATATGAATGCCGAGTCTGTACAACCTGCTTTAAGAAACTTCATTGAAACATTTTACAAAAACTGTAGATTTATCTTTACTTGTAATTACAAGAATAAGATTTTACCTGCTTTGCATAGTAGATGTACCGTTATAGACTTTGCCATTAAAAATGGTCAAAGAGTAAAAACAGCACAGGCGTTATTACAAAGGCTGGGCAAAGTCCTTGATGAAGAAGGTATTGAATATGATAACAAAGTATTAGCTGAGTTAATTCAGAAATACTATCCAGACTTTAGACGGACTATCAATGAACTTCAAAGATATTCTGTAAGAGGTAAAGTTGATAGTGGTATTTTGTTTAGTTTATCTGAGGCAAATACAAAAGAACTGGTCAAAATCTTAAAAGAAAAAAGATTTAATGACATGCGTAAATGGGTTATTAATAATCTTGACAAAGAACCGTCATCATTATTCACTAGTGTTTACGAGTTAATGTATAAGGCTTTAGAATCTTCTTCTATTCCACAATCAATATTAATCATTGCTGGTTATCAGTACAAGTCTGCTTTCGTGGCAGACCAAGAGATTAATATGGTTGCGTGTTTAACGGAGATTATGGCTAATTGTAAGTTTAAATAATGTTTTATATAGAAGACAATGACTTTTTAAGTCAAGATAGTAAAGATTTTATTGATAACATCATATTAGGTAGAGAGTTTCCATACTTTTATCAACCTAGTGCAACGAATGATGACGACTACAATCCTTTCTTTTGTCATATTCTAATAAAGAGACCTGGGGAAAGAGAAGATGGTGAAAAATTTAATTCACAATATGGTGAAAAAGCAGGACAATTATTACTAGAATTTTGTAACAAAAACAATATTGAAATAAAAGAAATATTAAGAGCTGCTGTAAATATTGTGTATAACTCTCCTGATGATGAATGTCCTATACATACAGACCATGATTTTGACCACAAACAATTATTAGTTTACATTAACGAACCGTTTGATAAAAAATCTAATCTAAAAATTTATGATTGGGACGGTAAAACAGTAGAAAAAGAAACATCACCTGAAAAATTTAAAGGTGTATGTTTTGATAATAGGCCTCACTCAATATTTTATCCTAAAAAAGGTGATAGAGCTGTGATGGTATTTACATTTAGATAGGTATTATTATGTATGAATTGAAAGACTACCTTAAAGCTATTAATGAAACCAAAGAACCATTACTAGATACAGAGGACACGGTGTGGGAGAAAAAGTATCCTACATTTATTATTAACAAATGTTTATCTATGTTCTATGATACAATTATGCATAGTAACGAGATGAACGGATTACACTTTCTGCCAAAACGGATGCAATTCCACTATTTTATAAATAGTATCCGAAAGAAGAAGCGATTTGGTGGGAAGTGGCTTTCACAAAAGAAAGTTAAAGACCTTGAAGTAATTAAAGAGTATTATGGTTATAGTAATCAAAAGGCTAAAGAAGCTCTTAACCTACTTTCAGACGACCAAATTGAGAATATAACAATTGGCCTGAAAAAGGGTGGGAGAAAAAAATGAGTGAAGATACTATAAAATGGTCGCAAAGTGATATGTTAGAGGTCACTATTAAGCAACCAGATGATTTTTTAAAAGTCAGAGAAACCTTGACACGAATTGGTGTTGCAAGTCGTAAAGACAAAACACTATATCAAAGTTGTCACATTTTACACAAACAAGGTAAATATTACATAACACACTTCAAAGAATTGTTTGCCTTAGATGGTAAGAATTCTAGTTTGTCAGCAAACGATATAGAAAGAAGAAACACAATAACATTACTACTACAAGACTGGAATTTAATAGAGATAGTTAACACTTCTTTAGTTGAAAACAAGGCACCATTGAGTCAAATCAAAGTTCTACCATTTAAAGAAAAAGGTGAATGGAATATGGTCGCTAAATATAATATAGGTAAAAAACCAGAAGATAGTAACAATGCAAGTACAACCGTTTAAAAATTACTTAGAAGAAGCTACAGGCGATAAAAAGTTTTTGCGTCTGCTTATCGTTACAGATGAGACAGAGGGTGCAAAAGAATTTCATACAGCTGATAGATTAAAAGAAGAATGTGATAAGTTAAATTATCCGTTCTATCTTTTTAAATTAACTGGTGGTTATACAACCTATGAAGATGGTATCCGTAAGTTTCATAACAAAGATGATAAGAAAGGTTTTGAAGTAGGTGCAATGACAGTTGCTATCATTCGTGGTAGTGTTGTCAGAAAAGATAGTTGGATGGACTTAGTGTCTATGCTTGAAAAGGCTAATGCAACATTAGTAAATCCAAGAACTACTATCAATATGTGTGCCGACAAATACAGAACCTCTTTAAGACTTGCAGATTATGGTTTAAGACAACCAATGACCAAGTTAATCAATGACCCCGAAAACTCAGTTGATATGGTTGAAGAAGCTGGTATTAAGTTTCCTTTAATTATGAAAACACTTAGAGGTAGTAAAGGTGTTGGTGTATTGTTTGTTGAAAGTCCAAAAAGTTTACACTCAATTGTACAGTTGATTATGAAACAAGATGAAGACGCTGACCTATTAGTGCAAGAGTATATTAAAACTGAGTATGATGTTAGAGTACATGTACTAGGTGGTAAAGTATTGGCCTCTATGATGAGACCTGTTATTGAAGGTGATTTTAGGTCAAATGTATCACAAGGTTCAGTACCAAAAGATTACAAATTAACAGATTTAGAAATAGAAGAATGTTTAAAGGCTGCTAAGGCAGTTGGTGGTTATTGGACTGCTGTTGACTTTATACCAAGTAAAGACAGAGAAAATAAACCATGTTATTTCTTAGAAGTAAATTCAAGTCCAGGTACAGAGGGTATTGAAGACGCTTCTAAAATGAACATTGCAAAGGAAGTTATACAACACTTTGCTAAGAAAGAAAATAGATACACAGTACCAACAGAGTGTGGTTATAAAGAAGTGGTTACAATTAAACCGTTTGGTGAAATCGTGGCCAAGTTTGATACGGGTAACTCAGGCATGCCAGTTATTCATGCTGATAAAATGACACCAAGTGGCAAAACTATTACATGGGAACTATTTGGTAGTACCTTAAAGAGTGATGTAATTCGTAAAGAAAAAATATCAGTTGGTGGTTTAAGAGATTATGATGAAGACCGATATGTCGTAAAACTAGATGTAGAATTCGCCGGTGGTTTTTACAAAGATGTAGAATTTACCATTGATGATAGAGAAGATAGGTCCCCTATTCTTCTTGACCGTGAGTTTATGAACAGACTAAATGTCATGGTAAACCCACAAAGAAAATATGTGATAACAACTAAATATAGTATAGATTAGGAGATAAAATGAGTGAAGTGAAGTTAATGAGATTAAGTACAGGTGAAGATATAATTGCTAAAGTAGGAGAAAACGACCAAGGTGTGAGTTTACATAAACCATTTGTAATCATACCACAACAAAAGGGGCCAGGTCAACCCATTCAATTAATGATGTCGCTGTATAATGCATTTGGTAAAAATGATACAGTAACGGTTTCAAAAGATAAGATTGTCTTTATGACAGAACCTAAAGATGACATCAAATCAAATTACGAAGCAAACACAAGTAAGATAATTACTAAACCATCAGGACTTATAACAGAAAATAATATACCAGGCTAAGGTCAATGGTAAAAGTTAATTTTGTTAGAGAGGGTGGTGAAACACTATCGACAGAGATACCTGTTGGTTACACCATCATGGAGGCAGCTAAAGAACTGGATTTACCAGAGATACCTGCCGATTGTGGTGGAAGTTGTGCGTGTGCGACTTGCCATATCTATGTAGATGTGTTACAATGGCCACAGTTAAAGATAAAAGATAACTCTTTAGAACAGGAGTTGTTGGAATATGAGAAAGGTTATATCACAGACAAGTCAAGATTGGCATGTCAGATACAACTAAATGATGAATTAAATAATGTAACGGTGAAATTAATAAATGATGAACTTCTATAAAAATGTAATTGAACACAGAGGTAAACTTCTAATACGAGGTGTCTTAGATGGTAAAGAGTATAAAGAAAGGATTGATTTTGGTCCTACTTTATATTCGTTAACACAAGAAGACTCTGTTTACAAAACACTACAAGGCCAATCTTTAAAACCTATTGAGTTTGCTAATATTAGTGCAGCTCGTAAATTTCGTAAAGATATTGCCACACAAAATTCTCCTATCTATGGTCTTGAAAGATATCATTATCAATATATTGGTCAAGAATATCCAACAGAGATTAATTGGGATAAAGAACATATTAAAATCTTCACACTTGATATTGAAACAACTTGTGAAGGTGGTTTTCCAGATGTTCAAGACCCACAAGAACAATTGTTATGTATCACAGTAAAGAATCAATCTAATAAACAAATCATTACATGGGGTGTGGGTAAGTTTGTAACTGACCGACTAGATGTAACCTATGTTGAATGTAAAGACGAAAAACAATTGATGTTTGAGTTTATGAAATTCTGGATTAAAAATTATCCAGATGTTATCACAGGCTGGAACACCAAGTTTTTTGATTTACCATACTTGATGAACAGAATTAAATTGGTTGCAGGTGAAACGGTTGCAAACAAGATGTCACCATGGGGTATAGCATATCAAGGTGAGGTCATTACACACGGCAGACCACAAACTACTTACAATCTGTTAGGTATTTCTATGTTAGATTACCTAGACTTGTACAAGTGGTTTATTCCAACACGACAAGAGAGTTATAAACTAGACCATATTGGTGAAGTTGAACTTGGTCGTGGTAAAGATGACGCAGGCTTTGATACATTTAAAGATTGGTACACTAAAGATTTCCAATCATTTGTTGATTACAATATTCAAGATGTTGAAATCGTTGACGCATTAGAAGATAAGTTAGGTCTTATTGACTTGTCACTTACTGTTGCATATGATTCAAAGGTAAACTATGACGATATATTCTCACAAGTTAGAGTGTGGGATACCTTGATTGCCAATCATTTAATGAAAAAGAATATATGTGTTCCGCCAAGAAGAGAGAATAGTAAACTTGAAAAGTATGAAGGTGCATATGTTAAAGAACCTATCTTAGGTAAACATGACTGGATTGTTTCGTTTGATATTAACTCACTATATCCACACATTATTATTCAATACAATATTTCGCCTGAAAAGATACTCGGTGAATCAGCTTCTAATGTCAATGTTAATAAAATGATTGACATGACTGTACCACTTGACAATCTTAAACAAGAAGGAGTTTGCATAACACCAAACGGCGCCAAGTTTAAGAATGATAGTCAAGGTTTTCTTCCTGAAATGATGGAGAAAATGTACAATGAGAGAGTTGTATTCAAACAGAGAATGTTGAAGGCGAAAGCCGAATATCAAAAGACTAAAGACCCTAAACTTGTCAAAGAGATTGCAAGGTGTCATAATATTCAATGGTCAAAGAAGATTGCCTTGAACTCAGCTTATGGTGCAGTAGGTAATCAATACTTTAGATACTATGATGTTAGACAGGCGGCCGGTATTACAACTGCTGGTCAATTCATTATTCGTTTTATAGAGAAAAAGGTAAACAAATATCTAAATGAAATATTGCAGAGTGAGGTTAGTCGAGATTATATTGTTGCTTCTGATACTGATAGTATCTATGTTAGATTTGATAAACTTGTAGAAAAAACCTGTCAAGGTAAAAGTCAAGAACAGATTATAGATTTTCTTGGTAAAGTTTGTGACAATAAGATTGAACCATTTATTGAAAAATGTTTTGATGAGTTATCAGATTATTCTAATGCATTTAAAAATGCCATGGTTATGAAACGAGAAGTAGTTGCCAATAAAGGCATATGGGTTGCAAAGAAAAGATACATGTTAAATGTACTTGATGATGAGGGTGTTAGACTTGCCGACCCTAAATTAAAACTTATGGGTATTGAGGCAGTCAAGTCATCTACACCACAAGTTTGTCGTGGTAAGATTAAAGAGGCAATCAAAGTTATCATGGCCAAAGAAGAACATGACCTACATAAACTTGTTGCAGATTTCAGAAAAGAATTTATGCAAATGCCGGCAGAATCTATTGCCTTTCCTAGAAGTTGTAACAATCTTAAAAAGTATAGAGATAGTTCAAACATCTTTATCAAAGGCACACCAATCCATGTGAAAGGTGCATTGGTTTACAACTATCAAATACATAGACTAGGTTTACAAAGTAAATATCCTATCATACAAGAAGGTGATAAGATTAAATTTATAAAACTTAAGCCTGCTAATCCATTTAAGTTTGATGTGATTAGTTATATGACCACACTACCTGAAGAGTTTAAATTGCAAGAGTATATTGATTATGATATACAATTTCAGAAAACTTTCCTTGACCCTATGCGTTTCATTCTGGATGCTGTAAACTGGAAAGAAGAACCACAAGCAACATTGGAGGCATTCTTTGGTTGAGTATAAAAAAAGGCTTACTAGAAAATTGTGGCATTATAAAAAACTAAAAGGTTGTGTTGAATGTGGTTATAACGACCATGGTTTAGCATTAGACTTTGCTCATATTGACCCTAGTCAGAAATCACATTGGATGTATAAGAATGGTCCTGTAGGTAGTGGTATGGGAGTTTTAGTAAGTAGAATACCAAAGTATGGTTCTAAATTACACAAAGAGAGAATGAAAGAATTAAAAGATGAAATAAAAAAATGTAAAGTGTTATGTAAAAATTGTCATGTCATTGAAACATATAACAACCGAGAAATGCATGAAGGTCATTCACTATGGAAACAAAGACAAGGTATAGTAGAAGAACCAACAGCAAGTCTGGAGGCATTTTTTGGATAATCCAGTAAACATATCAGGCCAGTTGCTTGAAGATAAAGTAGAAAACTATTGTAGAGAAAACAATATATCTTATCAAAGAGCAAAACCAGGTGCCCATGCCATAGATTTCATAATTGAAACTGATAATGGTAAGGTGTTTGCAGATTGTACCAATCAAAATTCAGTAGGTAGTGTTGAAGAAAAATTACCACATAAACTATGGAAGTACCATAACAAATATGGTTATAGTAATGTATGTATAATTAAAGGTGACCACAAGATTAGTGCAACCGTACTCATGCATTGTAATGAGATGGCAAGAACTAAAAACTTTGACTTAACATTTAAAAGTTGTGAGGACTTTTGTAATACATTAACAACTAAAACGGAGAGTTTCTTTGGCTGATTTACCAAACAAAAAATATAAAGTAATCTATGCAGACCCACCTTGGCTGTTTAGAACACGGTCAGATAAAGGCAAAGATAAAAGTCCTGAAAAGCATTATGATTGCATGTCACTAAATGATATTTGTAATTTGCCTGTTAAAGAAATTGCAGATGAGAATTGTGTATTGTTAATGTGGGTGTGTGACCCTATGTTAGACCAAGCATTAAAAGTTATTGACGCATGGGGATTTAAATACAAAACAGTAGGTTTTACATGGGCAAAAACAAACAAACATACATTAGGATTTTTTACAGGTTTAGGATATTGGACAAGAGGTAATCCTGAAATGTGTTTACTTGCAACAAAAGGTAGACCAAAACGAATCAATAAAGATGTGGCACAATTAGTAGTATCGCCAAGAGGTAAACATTCCGAAAAACCACTTTTACATGGTGAGATAGAAAGACTTGTGGATGGGCCATACATTGAACTGTTTGCTCGTAAGAAAACCAGAGAGAATTGGGACTATTGGGGTAATGAAGTATGATATACTTAGAGCTTGCCTTTTGGCTAGGTTTAGTGTATACTGTACCTATATTAATGTTATGGAAGATGAATGACGAAAGCCCTAGATAGAGAACAGGCGCTACATTGTGCTGGTATATTCAATGATTACTTTGGTCAATTTGAAAGAATTGATGAATATATGCGTGACCAAAAGATGGCTCAGATTGAAAGTCTGCCTACTTCACTTCCTGGTATGGGGGTTGATAGTGATATGTTTTGTGATTTTACTATGTCACCACAGGACATGGATTTACAAGTTGTAGAACTAGATAATCACACATGGGACACCTGTATTAATATGATTTCAAGTCATAGTAATATGGTCAGTATTCCAGGTAAAAGTTTAAAACTTGCCGTGAAAGAAATGAACACAGGTAAGTTTGTAGGTTTTATGAGGTTTGGTTCTCCAGTTATTAACTGTAAACCTAGAAATGATATGTTAGGTAATGTACCTGATTTAAAAGTATTTAACAAGACTGCTATTATGGGTTTTGTAATTGTACCATGCCAACCATTTGGTTTTAATTATCTTGGTGGTAAATTATTGGCTGGTCTATGTTGTTCACATCAAGTTAGAGAGATGTTAAACAAGAAGTATGATATGAACTTAGTTTTATTTGAAACAACTAGTTTATATGGTAAGACTAAAGGTGCCTCAATGTATGATGGTATGAAACCATTTTTAAGATACAAAGGTAATACAATGTCAGATTTTATTCCTATGTTGCATGGTAAACCATACCTTGACATGGTAGATTATGTTGAAAATATTATTGGTAAAGGTCAGTTAGTAAAAGCGGATGCTTCAAGTCGTAAACTTAAAATGACCACCGGCATTATTGGTCTATGTAAGAAAGCACTTCAAGGTGATGACTTAGAAAAATTTAAACTTACGATTGCAAATGCTAAAAATCTTACTGAACAAAAAAGATATTATGCAAGTAATTATGGTATAGAAAATTTTATAGACATTGTAAATGGTAAGACACAAGATATAGTTAAGGCACCAAACTATGACAGATACAATGATAAAGAAATTATAGAGTGGTGGAGAAAAATGGCAACCAAAAGATTCGACAATCTAAATAAGGATGGTCGATTAAGAAATGACCTAGAAGTATGGACTAAAGATTGTCAGATAGATATTATCAGATGACGCTTGACATTAACATCAAACTATGGTATATTATACATAACTAAGGAGAAAATATGAGTGATTTTTTAAAAGATATAATTAAAGAAACTGGCAATGAATATGCTGGTTTAGTAAGTGAGGGTGTTGATAGTGCAGATGTAACAAGCTTCATTGACACAGGCTCATATTCGTTCAATGCGTTACTATCTGGTAGTATCTATGGTGGTATGCCAGCAAACAAAATTACGGCAATTGCCGGAGAAGCTGCGACAGGAAAGACCTTCTTTGCATTAGGTATTGTAAAAGCATTTTTAGATAAGAACAAAGACGCTGGTGTTATCTATTTCGAATCAGAGGGTGCAATTTCAAAAAGTATGATTGAAGCTAGAGGTGTTGACGCTACTAGAATGGTAATTGTTCCGGTTGCAACTGTACAAGAATTTAGAAGTCAATCAATTAAAGTGATTGAAAAATATTTAGGCCAAAAAGAGTCAGATAGAAAACCTTTACTGTTTGTATTAGATAGTTTAGGTATGTTATCGACTACAAAAGAAATGGAAGACACGGCTGCTGGTAAAGAAACAAGAGATATGACAAGGTCTCAAATTGTAAAATCTACATTCAGAGTATTAACATTAAAATTAGGTAAGGCTGGTATTCCAATGATTATGACCAACCATACATATGATGTTATTGGTTCTATGTTCCCACAAAAAGAAATGGGTGGTGGTTCAGGTTTGAAGTACGCCGCTTCATCAATTATATATCTAAGTAAAAGAAAAGACAAAGATGGTACCGAAGTTATTGGTAATATTATTCATTGTAAAAATTATAAGTCAAGATTGACCAAAGAAAATGCAATGATTGATGTTAAGTTAACATACAAAACAGGACTAGATAGACATTATGGTTTACTAGAACTTGGTGAAGAAGCTGGTGTGTTTTCAAAAGTATCTACAAGGTTTGAAATGGCTGATGGTACAAAAGTATTTGGTAAAACTATCAACGAGAATCCAGAAAAGTATTTTACAAAAGAAGTATTAGATAAAATTGATGAACATGCAAAAAGAAAATTCACATACGGACAAGACGAAGACTAGAAGATATACCTTCGCTCAAAAAAGTGGCGAAGAACATTCTTGTGTCAAGTTGACAGAGGGTAAATTCAAAGATGTAATTTATCATTATGGCAAAGTGCAACTAGCTAAGGAAGAGGAAGAACTTCCAGATGGTAGGTTGCCTATGAGATTTGATTACACAGTTGATAAGAATCCTAATGACTTAGATTTGCTTGACAACAAAGAGTTTATAGATTATATCGGCGACATTTTAATAGAACTACTAGAGGAGAAATTAGATAATGGTACAGCAATCACGGATTGAGAATACAATAATCTCTAGCCTCTTCTTTAAAGAAGAGTACACTAGAAAGGTTTTACCTTTTATTAAAGAAGAATACTTTAGTAATCGTGTTGAACAATTATTGTTTGGTGAAGTCTTTGGTTTCATTGAGAAGTATAATAATCTTCCTACAAAAGACGCTATTCTAATTGAACTGAATAGTCGAAGAGATATTAATGAAGAAGAATTACAACACATAAAAGATTATGTTGTTAGTGTTGAGAATACTGAATCAGATGACCAATGGTTACTTGAAACTACAGAGAAGTTTTGTAAAGACCGTGCTGTACACAATGCTGTATTAGCTGGTATTAAAATCTTAGATAATAAAGATAAGACACAAACACCAGAGGCAATACCACATATTCTATCAGAGGCATTAGCTGTATCATTTGACAAGTCAGTTGGTCACGATTATATTGAAGACGCTGAATCAAGATTTAAATTCTACCATACAAAAGAGAAACGATATCAATTTGATTTAGATTACATGAATAGAATTACCAAAGGTGGTGTTCCAAGTAAGACATTAAACATTGCTCTTGCTGGTACTGGTGTTGGTAAATCATTGTTTATGTGTCATGTAGCGGCTAGTTATTTGTTGCAAGGTCTTAATGTATTGTATATCACTTTAGAGATGGCAGAGGAAAGAATTGCAGAAAGAATTGACGCAAACTTACTAGATGTCACTATGGAAGATTTACATGATATGCCTCAATCATTATATGATGGCAAGATTAAAAAACTCAGAGAGAAAACACAAGGTCGACTTATCATCAAAGAATATCCAACAGCGTCTGCTCATAGTGGCCACTTCAAGTCTTTGATTAATGAACTTGCATTAAAGAAAAGTTTTAAACCAGATGTTATCTTTATTGATTATCTAAACATTTGTGCTAGTGCTAGATTTAAAGGTGGTAATATATCATCTTACTTCTACATCAAAGCAATTGCTGAAGAGTTAAGAGGTTTGGCTGTAGAAGCTAATGTGCCAATCTTTAGTGCAACACAAACAACTAGAACTGGTTTCGTAAGTACAGACCTTGGTCTTGAAGATACTTCCGAATCTTTTGGTCTACCTGCTACTGCTGACTTTATGTTTGCCTTAATGTCAAATGAAGAATTAGAAAAACTAGGTCAGATGAAAGTAAAACAATTGAAGAATAGATATAATGACCCAAGCGTAAACAGAGCATTTATTATTGGTGTTGATAGGTCTAAGATGAGATTATATGATGTACAACAATCAAGTCAAAATATAGTTGACGCAAATCAAGTAGAACCAAAAGAGGACGCTTACAATAAGTTTAGTGATTTCAAATTATAGTATATGGTAAAAAGCAAGACACAAAAAGTAAGATTCCACAAAGGTGATAAGAGACCAGGTGGACAATTGGAGAGTAAATTGGCGTATACAGTAGAGATGATAAAAGAAGGAAGAAAAATACTATGGTATGTAGTAGAAAAACCTACAGAGAATATTGTAGGTAAATATTTCTTCGAAGAAGACGCAGACAAATTGGCAGATTTTCAAAATAAACACAATGTCTGGCAAAACAATGGTGGTATCCCCAGATTTCTTTGGAATTGGACAGCAGGCTCCTTTGAGTGACTTATCTAGTCACAGAAAATTGTATCAAATGTAAACATATGACATGCGTTGATGTGTGTCCTGTTGATTGTTTTTATGAAGGCGAAAACATGCTCGTAATTAGTCCTGATGAATGTATTGATTGTGGTGTATGTGAACCTGAGTGTCCAGTTGACGCAATTGTTCCTGATACCAACCTTAAAGGTGTTGAACTAGAAACATGGTTGAATATCAATACCAAATATTCTAACATCTGGCCAAACATAAATGAAAGTTATCCCGAAGGCGTACCTAAAGACGCTAAAGAGTGGGACGGTGTACCAAACAAATTAAAATACTTCTCAGATAAGCCAGGATAACAGTTGACAAATGCTCCTAAATAAGATAAGGAGTATTAATGTTAACAAAACCACAAGTATTAATAATAGAACAAGCAACAGCGAAGGCTGGTGGCAAACTATCTTTTGAACAAAAGAAGTCCACTAAAAATGTAGCTGTTTATTTTGTTCGTGTTTCTAATAGAGCAGACGCAAGAAGAAATATACAAAACTTTTTAAAGTCTAAGAAACTAGTTATTACTGAAAAGAAAACCAGTTTATCTAGTGAGAACATTACAGAGTTTGTAATAGGTACATATACTGTCAGAATAGTATATAAACCTATGTCAGGTGGTATGACAGAAACCACATTGAACTCTACTATTACAGAGTTAGTACCTTGCATTGCTTTTTTAAATGGGTGTAAAGAAAGAAATCCAGAAAAACTATATGAAAAGGTATTAGGTTATCCTCAAACACAAAAGTGTTATGTAAATAAAGCTGACCAGAAAGCTGGTATAGATTTTTTAGAAGATATGCCAAGGTCATCTAAATTTAAAGAGAAGATGATGAACGCAGTTGCTATCACAAAATATCTTGAAGATATGCATAGTAAAAAGAAAATTAAAAATGTATTCTGGACTTACAGAGCAAAACCAGCTGGTGTTCCTGCTAACTCACCTGCTGATATAGTAATTTTATTTCAAGATAATGCCATGTTAGGTGTTTCCCTAAAAGCAGGTGGTGAGTCTACAAAAGAGCCTTTACTTAATACATATGTTAATCAAGTATATTATCATTTTGAACCAACTGGTACTCAGATTAAAAGATTAAGAGAAGACTTGTACGACAATACCTATTCTAAAATACCAGGTATTGAAAGTCCAAGATATGATGAGGCTGGTGCTGAAAGAAATAAATCATTAGACGCCTTAAATAATCTTGAACAAACAGATTTACAAACATATGAAAAATATTATGACGCAAACTTGGCCATAATTAGAAACAAAATGTTATATACTATGACCAAAGATATTAACTTGTTTAAAAAGTATTGTAGAACTCAGATATTAAAACAAAGTGATGTACCAGTCACAATTATTAAAGCAATAAATGACACATACAAAGAGATAAAAGATAGTAATAGATTGAGTGTATTGTTACAACAAGCTACAAGTGTTGAAGGTATGGTATCTATTACATCTAAACAAAACTTTGATATTAGAATAAAACGGTATAGTGAGGTCTTAGGAACCATGAATATGGCAGTTAGGTCTAATAAAGTAGGTGTCCAACATAAATTAGGACAATTTTTTAACTTAGCTGTGAAGTACAATGGTCTAAATGAATAAATAGTATTGGTATTTGTTAATGAATCGATTGAGAGGGCTTGCCAAACCTCACAAACTATAGTATAATGGACCCATAATCAAAGGGAAATGAGAGAATAAATGTTTAATTTTAAAGGGTTTGTTACCCAAGACAAGAACACACACTTAGAACATCTTGAAGATGATATCATCAATAGGGGTGCAGTAGGTGGTGACAATGCAATCAACTTCCTAAAGTCAGTTAGAAATATGTTGGCCGGTACAGGTGACACAGCCAATATTACCGTCAAATGGGACGGAGCGCCAGCTATTATCTGTGGTATTAATCCAGAAAATGGTAAATTCTTCGTTGGTACAAAATCTGTATTCAATGTAAATCCAAAAATCAATTACACAGTTAGAGATATAAACAAGAACCATGGTGGTGTTGTAGCACAAAAACTAACTGTATGTTTAGCACAATTATCCAGACTTAACATCAAAGGTATTCTACAAGGTGATTTGTTATTTACAAATGACTTGAAAGATATAACTATAAGTGGTGAGAAAATGGTATCATTTACACCAAACACCATTACATATGCAATACCTAAGGGTAGTGACCTTGCCAATAGAATTTCAAAAGCCAAAATGGGTATTGTATTTCATACTCAATATAATGGTAAAAAGATGGATAGTTTATCTGCTAGTTTTGGTACAGTTCAAGGCTCATCTAATAGAAATGTATTCTTAGCAAGTGCAGGTTACAAAGAAACAAAAGTTATGTTTAATAAAGGTGAGTTATCTAAATTTGACGCACAGATAAGAATGGTTGAAGGTTCTCTTAAAAAGGCTGCTCCTATTTTAAACTTGATGAGTAAAAATATTACAGATGATTTGTCTATAGGTTACAGATTAAAAACATACTTCAATTATTACATTAGAAATTCAAATAGTAGTATGGATAAAGTTTCAGTTATGCAAAAACAATTCAGAGATTATTTTGAAAGTATAATGCAGGCAGAGATTGACAAAAGAAAAACACCAAAAGGTAAAGAGAAGTTTATTAAAGCTAAGAAAGATGGTCTATTGTTTATTGATAAAAATAAACAAGCACTATACTTTGCCATTGCTTCACACATTACAATAGGTGTAGCTAAACAAACTTTACTACAAAAGATGAGCCAAGTACAAAGTATTGGTAACTTTCTTAGAACATCAACAGGTTACAGAGTGACAGCGCCAGAGGGTTATGTTGCAGTTGATAAAGTTGCAGGTGCAATTAAACTGGTTGACAGATTAGAATTTAGTAGACAAAACTTTACAATGCCTAAAGGTTGGAATTAATGAAGTCGTTTAAACAATACTTCTTTGAAGCAATCAATAAACCTAAAATCATTATGATAGGCGGACCTGGTTCAGGTAAGTCAACATACTCAGAAATTATTACTAAAGAGTTAGGCATTCCACATATCTACACAGGTGAAATGTTAAGAGCAATCTCAAAACAAAACACCGAAGATGGTAGAACTGTAAAGAAATTATTAGACCAAGGTAAGTTTGCACCAACACCATTGACAATTAAAATTGTTAAACAAAGATTAGAAAAACCAGACGCACAAAAAGGTTATATCTTTGATGGTTTTCCTAGAAGTGTTGAACAAGCTGAGGCGATAGAAGAACAAGGTATTGAATATGATTATGTTGTAAACCTTGTGGTGTCCGAAGAAGAAATTATTAAAAGATTAACTGCCAGAGGCAGAGAAGATGATACACCAGAGATTATTAAAAAGAGATTGGCAACATATGAAAAAGAAACAAGACCTCTATTAGATTACTATAGTGATGAAATCATAAATATTAAAGCAGAGGGTAGTACACCTGAAGCAATATCAAAAGAAATAATTAAGAAAGTACAATGAAAAAATTTGACGACATAAGATTTCAAGACTTACAAGAAGGTTTATATGACCCTAACATCTTCAAGGCATTTTTCCTTGCAGGTGGACCAGGTTCAGGTAAATCATTTGTTACAAACAATGCATTTGGTGGTACAGGTTTAAAAACTATCAACTCAGATACCGCATTTGAAAGGTCATTAAAGAAAAATGGTCTATCACTAAAAATGCCTGAAGACGAGGCAGAAGCTAGAGATATTATTAGAGATAGAGCAAAGGCTATGACTGGTAGTCAATTAGACTTGTCAATCAAAGGTAGATTAGGTTTAGTTATTGACGGTACAGGTAGAGATTACGATAAGATTAAAGAACAAAAGGCATTGTTAGACCTATTAGGTTATGATTGTTACATGGTGTTTGTTAACACAAGTTTAGAAGTTGCATTAGAAAGAAACTCTAAAAGAGAAAGAAGTGTACCAGAATATATTACTAGAAAATCTTGGACACAAGTACAATCTAATATTGGTAAATTTCAAAATACTTTTGGTATGAGCAACATGATTATCATTGACAACAGTAAAGATGATAAAGAACTTACAACTGTAGTTATGAACAAATGTAGTAAAGCTGTTAGAAGATTATTAGGTAATAAGATTAAGTCATACACAGCAAAAAGATGGATGGCAACAGAGAGAAAATTAAAAAGAAGATGAAAACATTTAAAGAAAGTATCATAGATATACCTAGAAAAACATATGCTAAGGCTGTGTTTGATGACGCTGATACTAACAACCCTAAAATCAAACCTAGTGTTAAAGCATTAATTGATAAACAAATAGAGATGTTTGAAGAAGAATATCCTGTTGTTAAGGTTGGTCTTATTGGTTCTATTCTTACGAAAAGATATAGAGCAGACGCAGATTTAGATTTAAATGTATTGCTTAAAGTACCACAAGATAAGAGAGAAGAAGAAAGAGTTAGACTATCTAAAAAGTATTTGTCGACCACTTCTCCTGATAGTATTCAAGGTAAGAATATACCTGGTACACAACACCCTATTAACTTTTATTTTATTACAGACATCAAAACTTATAATGACCAAGAGAAAAAGGCAGACGCAGTATTTGATATCGAAAACAATAAGTTTATTAAAAGACCAGACGATTTTACCTTTGACAAATCAATATATATAAAAGACTTTGAAAGAAAAGTACAAGAAATAGATGTTGTCAAGGGCGAACTAAAAAGAGATATCATTGACTATGATGAACTAAAAGAATTACAACCAGACGATATTCTAAACTTACAAGAATTAATTAATGATAAGTTAGAAGAGATTGAAGATAGTATCGAAGACATTATCAAAATTGGTGATGGTGTTGACGCAGAAAGACGAGCTGCATTTGATACAGATATGTCACCGGATGAAATAAGAAAATATGGAATTAAAAACAGATTACCTAAAAATGTTGTGTACAAAATGTTAGAAAAATACCATTACTTAAAATTCTTTAAAAAGTGTAAAGCGATTTTAGATGACGGTGAAGTAACAGACGCAGAGGTTGATAGTCTGAAAGAGGCAAAAGGTAAGTCAGTTGCATTTACATGGGGTAGATTTAATCCACCTACAATTGGTCACGAAAAAGTAATTAATAAAGTCAAGTCACAACCTACAAATGATTACAAAATCTTTTTAAGTAGAAGTAATGACCCTAAAAAGAATCCACTATCTCCTAAAGATAAGTTATCTATTATGAAGAAGATGTTTCCTTCTCATGCAAGAAACATTGAAATCAACCAGACCAATATGATACTTGACATTGCTACAATGTTATACAAGAAAGGTTACTCAGATGTAACTATGGTTGCTGGTTCGGATAGAGTTAGAGAATTTGAAACCATGTTAACAAAGTATAATGGTGTATCATCAAGACATGGTATGTACAACTTTGATAATATTAAAGTGGTGTCTGCTGGTGAAAGGGATCCTGACGCAGACGGAGCTTCAGGTATGAGTGCTAGTAAAATGAGAGCTGCAGCTGCCAAAGGTGATATAAAAAGTTTTGAAAAAGGTTTACCAAGAGGTGCTGACGCAGACGGTATTATGAAACAAGTTAGAAAAGGTATGAACTTAACTGCTAGTTACATGTACATGAGAAATTTAAAACCAGTTGCTAGTTTAGAACAGTTTGAACAACAACAGATTAGAGACCTTTATATCAGAGACCAAATTTTCAATATTGGCGACACAGTAGATTACATCAAAGAAGACCTACAAGGTAAAGTTGTAAGAAAAGGTACCAATTTTATTGTCGTAGAAGACACTAAAAATAATTTGCATAAAGCCTGGATATGGGATTGTATTCCTGTATCAACTACAAATAGAGAGGCTGAAATGAGAGAACATAACTTAAATGTTGATTATGGATTTGAAGCTGTATCTGAGGTTAAAGAAGACATGGATGCTCAACCTCAGGACAAAGATGTGAAGAAGAAAGACGGTACACAACCTAAAAAGTATTACAAAGACCTTAAAAAGGGTACTAAAGATAAGAGAGCAGACCACTTTAAGAACAAAGATACTACAAAGAACGATAACAAACCAGCGCCAGGTGACAAAGACGCTAAGACTAAACCAAGTATTCATACTAAGAAATACAAACAAATGTATGGTGAAGTCTATGAAATAGGTACACCAGAGTACACAAAACACACGGTAGACATGACACCAGGTCAGGTAAACCCTATTAAAAAAGTAAAAGGCTTCTTAGATAGAGAGAAAGAAACACCATCTGAAAAAGATATTAAAGAATGGGCATCTACAGAGTCTACAATGAATAAATATAGGCACAGATATAAAGAAACATGGAAAGCTAAACTACATGAAGTAGTGGCTAAGATGATAGAGAAACTATAATGAAGTCTTTTAAAGAGTACGAAAATATTGATGAGTCTTGCGAAGAATGTATCTTTGAGCATGAAGCTGAAGGCATTTATGAGTCAGAATATCAAGGTAAAAAAGTAAAATTAAACGACCCTATACGAGGCGGCAGTAAAAAGTTTTATGTGTATGTAAAGAATGAAGCTGGTAAAGTTATTAAAGTTTCATTTGGCGATACAACTGGATTAAGTATTAAGAGAGATGACCCAGCTCGGAGAAAATCTTTTAGAGCAAGGCATAGATGTGATAATCCAGGACCTAAAACAATGGCCAGATATTGGAGCTGTTATCAATGGAGAGCGGGAGCAAAGGTAAACAACTAATGACAAACTATAGACAAACAATGGCTGACGCTTATGGGCAGGTCAAATTAAATACAGAAGCTAACGACTTCGGGTTAAGTGGAACCCTAACAGACACACAATTAGCAAATTTAAAAAAAGTGTGGGCAACTAAAAGCAAAAAAGATATAACACCAGGTATTAAATCTATGATTGCTAAACTAGATGTTCCTACACAAGTAGCAGTTAAACATGCAAAAATTAATGTAATTTCAGATTTAATTGAAGCAACCGAAGACCATGAAGTATCTATGGCTATTGGTCAATTAAAAACTATTTCACAGTATGCTTCTAAATTACAATCTATTTTACAATCAAAAGGTGACGATTACAATATAGAGGCTTGGGTACAATCTAAAATTACCTCTGCTGAAGATTATATGAATAGTGTTGGTCATTATATGGAAAATAATCCAGATGTAAATGAACAGTTAGAAGAAAACTTTAGTGCTTCTCAAATCGCTAGACTTAAAAAAGAATACGAAGTGATGAGAGGTAAAAAGATTTCAATTGCAAATGCTAACAAACTATCACAAATGTTTAAAAATATTCCAGATAGTGGTCTTGTAGATATTTTCAAGGCAGATATTCCTTTCTTATCAGTTATGGCAATGACCAAAATGATTCAAAAGAATATACCTAGACCAGCTGGTGTAAAATTAAGACTAGAAGAAGTAGAAATACTAGACGAAGCTACACAGAATGAAATAGAAATTATAGAGAGTAAAATAGACGCAAAGAAATTTGATAGTCTGAAAAAAGGTGATACAATGACTATCACTTATAATTCAATGATGTCTGGTACTACTGTTAAGAAATTTGTAGTTAAGAACAAGACTAGAAGTGCAAAGTACAATACAGATAAAGTCAAATTAGAAATTGAAAATAAACCAGGAACAAGTCCTTTCTATCTATACAAAAGAAAAGATGGTTCCGTATCATTTGCTCAAGGTGATATGGCAGCAACAGTAGTTGCAGTTAAAGAACAACTTGCTGAAGGTAGAATGTCTGACATAGACCAAATGCAAAAAGATGGTAAGACAGCAGCTGAGATTGCTAAGTTAATGAAACTAGATGTTAACACCGTTAAGAGTATTCTTGGTGAAGAACAGATACATGAATTCAAAAAGATGACAGTATCTTTTAATTCACACGCTGATATGTCAAAGGCTTCAACTGATTTAGCAAAACAAGGTTTTACTATTACTGGTAATCAAAAGGCTTTAAAGATAGATGGTAACGGTGCAGACCTTAATAAGTATGCTACTGACCTTAAAAACTTTTATGGTGCAACAGTAAGAGCAGAGAATTATACAATAGATGAAAGTGCTGATGAGGATAACTACAATCCTATTACAGAAGCTTGTTGGGTAGGTTACAAACAAGTTGGTATGAAAGACAAGGGCGGTAAACAAGTGCCTAATTGTGTAAAAGAGGAAATCTCAGAAGCTAAAGAAGCACCAGAAGGTTCTCATAAAATGCCTGATGGCACTATAATGAAAGATAAAGACCATAAAAAAGAATCGGATGACTCTGAAAAATTAAAAGGCGACTTACAAAAGAAAGACGCTGAGATTGCACAGTTAAAACAAAAATCAGAAACAGATAAAACAAAAGCTGTAGCAAAAGATACCAAGAAAATGGTAAATCCTGAAACAGGCGAACCATTACTACAAGTTGGTATTGCATACAAAATTATGAGAGATAAAGTGGCAAAAGAAAAAGAAAAAGAAGAAGTTAAAGAAGACTCTTCAAAGTTTACATCACAACAGATTAAAATGGCATATGGTGTTGCAAACGATAAACGATACAAAGGTGGTAATTATTCAGGTGCTGTAGCAGCAATTGAAAAGATTGCAAAAGGTTTATCATTACATCCAGATGTTCAGAATGTTCTTAAAAGAACTAACGAAGAAGTTAAAAACGAAAACCATCCAGCTAAACAGATGTTTGAACAAATTGAAGGTCTGAAAAACAAAGCTGAAAAATCTGGAATGCCATATGGTATTCTAAAACAAGTTTACGATAGAGGCATGGCTGCATGGAGAGGTGGACACCGACCAGGTACTACACAGCAACAATGGGCTTTCGCTAGAGTAAATTCATTCATAACAAAATCCTCTGGAACATGGGGCGGTGCAGATAAAGACTTAGCTGCTAAGGTAAAAGGAAACTAAAATGTCAGATTATTTAACACACAAACCAGGTTCACTAGAAGAAGTAGTAGCAAAAGCAACTCAACAAGAGTCTGGCTATCAAGATAAATTTAAAAAAGAATTAGAAAAAACAGGTAGAGGCATTGGTTCAATGACACCTAAAGAAAAGACAGCTTTCTTTACTAAACTGGACAAAATGCACAAGGCTAAAAACGAAGAAGACGCTTACGATAAAGATGATGAGAAACCAAAGTCTAAACCTAAAAAAGAAGGTCTTGAATCTGTAGTGCCCCCTAAAAATAAAGAACAAGATGAGAAAGATTTGAAAAGAAAAACTACTATGACAGGTGAAAAACCTACAGAAATAGATACAAAACCTCAAATAAAATACTAGCTGCGACAGAAAGGTGACCTTTTTTGCTTGCCTTATGTGTAACATTGTGTTATAATAAGACATAATAAAGAAAAGGATACACTATGAAAAATTTACCAAGAATATACCTCGATATGGACGGCGTCCTCTTCGACTTTGTGAAGAATATTGAACAGACTACAGGTCTTACAATTAATCAATGGACTAAACTAGGAAGAAAAGAGAGATGGGATCCAATCATTGCAAACAAAAAGTTTTGGTCTGACGGACCATGGTTGAATGAAGGAAAGAAACTATTTTCTTTCGTTAAGAAATATCAACCACATATTCTAAGTGCATATGTAGAACATGCATTTGACCCTAATTGCATTCCAGGCAAGAAGAAATGGGCTATGAAAAATACTGGAATACCTAGTAACAAAATCAATCTTGTAATGAGAAGTCAGAAAAAGAACTATGCAACGCCTGGTTCTATACTGATTGATGATTATGAAAAGAATACTGCTGAATTTAATAGAGCAGGTGGTACAGGTATCACATTCAAAACAGCCTCTCAAACTATCGCCGAGTTGAAAAAACTAGGCTTCTAGTCCTTTTCCTTATAAATAGTGGTACTATATTAAGAATTGAGTACCTATTAACTATTTAAGGGAGAGAATAATATGTCATCACACACTAGCGCTGACTCAGCTGCAGGAGCACCATTATGGGCTGTTGCCGCTATTAGGTTAGCAACAAATTCAACAAATAGAACAAATTTGTTTGAAGACGCAACAGCAGATAACTTTATTACAGGCCAAACTATTGGTCTATTCAACTATGCAGACGGCGAAGTCGCTGACGGAGCTGCACATGCAGGTTGGAACATGAAAACTACTGGTTCTGGAGGCAGAGCAGGTAGAGTTCAACACGAAACAATAGTAGCGTTAACTAACGCCGCTTAGTATCACTTTTAGAGGTGGCTCAGAAATGGGTCACCTCTATTTGTATAAATAATTAGAAGGAGAAAATTAATGGCATATGCAGATTGGAAACTAGATACACCAAAAAGAATGGCTATTGTTAAGTTAGACGATTACTCTACCACTCACTCGACTGGTGGTGTAGTTGTCGAAATCAGCAATTGGCATTTTGAAGGATCCGGTAGAACATCACCGTGTACAAATGGATACGAGAATGATAACGGAACAGTAAAGTCTGGATATCTAGCAATAGAAAGTGCAACAGCACAAGTAAATTGGATTTATACAGATAAAACACATCAATTAGTAGATAGTAATATATCATCCTAATTGTATAAATATTTAACTAAGTGATGTAGGAATTTACCTACAGTAGAATTCCCCATATGGGGTTAACAGGAGAAAAAAATGGCAGATAAAAAAATCACGCAATTAACCGACCTTGGTGACGGTTTAGCAAGCGTTGACTTGTTTCATATAGTAGATGACCCAAGTGGAACACCAATCAATAAAAAAATCACAGCTGAAGATGTATTCAATAATATTCCAACATGGATTGGATTGAATTCAACATCACAAGCAATCACAGGTGATGGTTCAACATCAACAGCAATTGAAATTACAAATCCGGTAACTGAGGTAAACGCTACTTCAGCAGCTGCACCAGTAACTTTAGCTGACGGTGCAAACGGACAAGTAAAAACAATCATTAATGTATCAACATCTGGTACAAGTGCAATTACAATTACACCTTCTAATCTAAGAGGTGGAACTACAGTTACATTAAATGCACCTGGTGAAACAGCAACATTAATGTTTAAGAACTCAAATTGGAATGTAATTGGTGGCTACGGTTTTGTAGTTGCTTAATAATTAAGGATATATTATGGCAGAATATAAGTATGTAACACTTTTAGAATTAGAAACTGAAAAAAAAGGTTTGAAAGAAGACTTTGAAAACTTGAAATCTAATATTGTAAAATTAGAAAATGATTCGAATCAAATGAAAAGTAATTTGAGTGCATTATCGGGAGCAATACAAGTGATTGACAGGCTAATTAGTAAGTCAATTACTGAGAGAGATGAAGGTTTTAGAGGCATGCCTAAGAATGAAGTGGACGATTTGGTGAAAGCCGAGAAGAAAAAAACAAAAGGTAAAAAATGAAAACTTTAAAACAACATATTAAAGAAAAGTCTTTGGAAGATTTCGAAGAAGACTTAACAGGAGAAGAGATGAAAACTTTTAAACAACATATTAAAGAAGCTATATCGCCTCTAGGTGTTGGGACAAACAACCATGACGGTTCACATGTCGGTGATGGTTCAGTAAGTCTTGCTAACATCCATGATGCAGATGTACTTAAAAAAGTAAATGCGTTTGTTGGCTCTATTGCAATGCAAGAATATTTAAATCCTACAGCTGCAGTTGAACAACTTACAAACAAACTGAAAACAATTGGACTAGAAGTAAAACTACCAGCAATGGAAGGTACTAAAGGTTCGGTTATAGGTGAAGTAAGTCAGTTCGGAGGAAGATTTGGTAAAGATGTGGATGGTTCCGATATTAATGATGATGGTATATCTCATAAAAAAGAAGGTGGTTTAAAACTAGAAGTTAGTTTTGAAACACTAGAAAACGGTTCATCTAAAGTCTTTGCTAAATTAGTATAGATTTTATATGTTCAAAGAGATAACCAAAGATAATTGGTTGTTGTTTGCTCAACAAAATTATGATAACCCTACTTTGGAAACGGAGATAGAGTTCTATGATGACATTAAACGATTTAAATATCTTAAAAGGTTATTTCGTAAATATGATGTAACAGGTGAAATTAAAATACGATTAATTTTAAACCACCTTGTTGTATTACAGAATGTTTTTAGTGCTGAAGTGGCAATAACATTGTTACTATATAAGATTGATGAAAAGTATTGGCCAATATTAAAAACATGTTTAAACTATCTGGAGTATCTATATCCACACGAATTGAATAATGTAGAAACAGATAGGAGTATAGAGGAAATGTTAAAGAACCTATGAGTAGAGCAATTGATTTAATAATTACTTACCGTGTCGTAAAGATGTTGGTAACACCATTCAAAAAGTTTAAGGCTTTTGAACTAGGTATTATTGACGAAAAAGGTAAGTCGTTAAGAAAAATGAAAGAAGTAAAAGGTGGTGAACGAAAACACTACACAATGTTACACAGATTTGTATTCAACTTAAAAAGAATACTACAGAAAGTAGGATTGGGTGGAGGATTGGGTTCATTTGCCGTTGCTTTAGCCTTACTTATCAAAGAAGATAAATCTATGGCAGAGCATAAAGATTTAATTGAGTCTGCTGTAATTACATATCTTAAAGAAGAAAATCTATATGATATGATGTTAAATGAAGTAAGAGAAATGCCAGAAATAAATGATGAACCATACATGACTTGTTTTGGTATGAGTGTATATGAAAAAGATGGCGAACTAGTATCGGAGGATAATTATGCCAAAGCATTATAAAGAAATGATTGATGAAATCATTAACAAAATGGATGAAGACGCTCCAACAAACGCAGTCGCTCATGGTGGTGTTGATATGAATCCAAATGGTAAAAAGAAAAAAGATGTTACAGATGTTTTAAAAAGAGTTATTATGAAAAAGATAGGTGGCAATGTTAAAGAAAACTCTGACAACAACAATGTAGTATTAAGAGGTATTAATGAAACTCTTAACAAACTAGAAGACAAGATTGATGAGAGAAGTGGCATTGTAAAAGAAGAAATTAAAGTTGTAAAAGAAAAACAAACATTTCACGATAAATTCATTAAAGATTTACAAGACAATACACCACACGCTGGACAATTTGATGAAGAAGTTTAAAGAATACATAGGTACCACCGGCGCAAGACTAGGTGGCGTATCACATTTAGCCCCAATTGCCAGTTTAGGAGATACTCCACCTAAGGGTGTTCGTAGTATCAAATCAAGTAAAGATGTAAAGGGAACACCATTACACAGACATTTAGTCAAAAAAGGTATTATAAAAAAATAAAAAGGGAAAATAAATTGAGTGATTTTATTTATGAACAATCTATCGACACGGATATTTGTGATAAGTTAATAGAAGAATACGAAACAAACGACCTGAAATATCCAGGTATGATAGGTAGTGGAGTAGGTGAAGATAATGTAAATTTTTCTATTAAAAAAAGCACAGAAATTGTATTGAAAGATATTAATAATAGAAAATTAGTACAAAATTATTTTGATAAATTAAAAAATGTTTTAAATGAATATGTAAAAATTTATCCATACTCCAGCAATTTACAAGAATCGTTTTCTTGTTCAGGATTTAAAATACAGAAATATTTGCCTGGCGAAGGATTTTATAAATGGCATTTTGAAGAAGATGGAGGTGGTGAAGACCAAAGACATCTTGTGTTTATGACATATTTAAATGATGTTGATAATGGAGGAACGGAGTTTTTATATCAAGATAAAAAAATAGAAGCTAAAAAGGGGAAAACATTGATATGGCCAGCTGCGTGGACACACACACATAGAGGTGTGATATCTAAAAAAGATATAAAATACATAGCAACAGGTTGGTATTCTTACACACATACTATAGATAAATACATAAGAAACAGTTTAAAATATTAAACAAGGAGAAATATGGAAATAGTAATCGCATTAGCAGTTAAGTTTTGGCAATGGTCAGTTTTAATTACTTTAATAATATTAGGGTTTGTTATCAATTCATTTGATAAGTTAAAAGGTAACAAGATAGGGTTTAAGTATAAAGAACTCCCTCACATGCAACCAGTAACCATACCAACAAAAGGTAAAGGTTTTTGGAGTGCAATTCTTATGTGGTTATTAGGCACTAGAAAGTGGACAATCGTAAAAGACTTTGAGTACACTTTAAATGGTCAACAATATATAATTCATAAAGGTTTTGAATTTGATGGAGCTTCAGTTCCTAAATTCTTAGCAACTTTCTTATCGCCAGTTGGTGTATTATTAATGGGTGGATTAGTCCACGATTGGGCATATAAGTATGCAAGTTTAGAACCAAGAGGCAAAAACAAAACTCTATTGGTGTTAGACCAAAAAGGTGCAGACAAAATCTTTAGAGATATTAATATAGAAGTAAACGGTTTCAGGTTTCTATCTTACCTTGCCTATTGGGCATTAAGAATTGGTGGATTTATGGCATGGAACGGACACAGAAAAAAGGAGAAGTAATATGTTTTTAACAATAGGACTAATAATAGGTTTTATATTAGGTTGGTATGTCAACGAGAAGTTTGAAGACTTACTAAAAATTTCATCTAAATTAAAATTCTGGAAATAAATTATGTTTGGAACGGCTAAACTAGTAATGGTTGGTTTGATGATAACATCTTTAGCAGGTGGTGTCGCTTACATGTATAAACTGAAAGCTGATAACGCAATACTAAAAGAGAACGCAATCAAACTAGAAGAGGCCGTTTCATCACAACAAGCGGTGATACAACAACAAACAAATGACTTCAACGCCATACTTGAAAACAATAAGAAACAAATCGCTCTTAATGAAACACTTAATAAAGAGTTATCAGCACTAGATGATAAGTTTAATAAGACTAATGCGTCTGGTAAGAAAAGAGATATTGGCGACCTTGCTATTGCAAGAACAAAAGTTATTCAAAAGATAATTAATAAAGGCAGTGATAATGCTCAGCGTTGTGTAGAGATATCAATGGGTGCAGAGTTAACTGAAAAGGAAAAGAATGCTACGAAGAAATCTGAAATCAATTCAGAGTGTCCTTCTATTGCCAATCCTTCTTATATTCCTTACTAGTTGTAGTAGTATAAAACAACTAGAAGTATTTAAGACGGAAGTAAAAAGGGTACCTCTAAACTTAGAAAAACCAGCTGCTCCAAATATGGAGAAGTTGAACTGGATTATTATAACTTCCGATAATGCAGAGGAAGTCTTTGCCAAAATGAAAGAAGATGGTAAGGATCCTGTTCTCTTTGGTCTATCAGATGATGACTATGAAATATTAGCAAAGAACTTTGCACAAATAAGAGCATACATTATCAAACAAGGTGCAACACTAGATTCTTATAAAGAATACTACGAGAGTACAGATGACACGAAAAACTAATACAATGTTAATAGGTTTATTGGGTACAATCCTTATGGGATTAGCCACATGGACATTGGTAACATTAATAGAACTTCAGCTTTTGGTAACTATGATTCAACAAGACCTGTTTAGTATTGATAAACAATTCGGAAGAGTCTACAGTTTCATAGATTCAGTAAGACAAAAGTAATGGACATAGTAGACATATTAAATAGATATGGATTTGCAACGCTGGCCGCTATCGGTTTGGGTTGGTTTGTTTATTTTATATACCTCTATATCACAACACAAATTAAAGTAAAATTAGGCGAAATGAACGGTGTCCTGATTGCTTTAATAGATAGAATTAGAATGTTAGACAATGATTTAATTAGATTAAGGTCTAAACTTAACACCGTACTTACCCTCCGAGAAAATTCCAAGAAGAAAAAATAAGAACTCTGTCAACTAACTGACTCGTCCTTATAAATATCCGTATGAAAACATCATTAAAAACTGTGATGTTAGTAGTGCTTTTTACATTATCTCTCCTGAATACATCAATACTAGCAGACCAACTAGATTTCGGTTTTAAAAACCCTGCCTTTAGTGGTAATGGGTACTCGAATCATGTCTTATCTATAGACCAATTGCAATCTCAAAGAAAGAAAGCAAATGAAGATGAGGCAAAATCAGCTGCTTCGGCTGCTGAAAGAGCAGAAAAGAATACTACAATTAACAAGTTTATTGCTAATGTAGAGAGTAGAATTTATGCCAACCTGTCTAAACAACTGGTTGACAATATGTTTGGTGCAGGTTGTGATAGTGAAACAACAACATGTCCAACAAGTGGTACATCTACAGTTGAAGGTGCAACTATATATTGGGTCAAAGATACTACAACAGAAATTATTACATTAACGATAACAGATGAGAACGGTACAGTTACTACTATGAGTGTACCAATAGGAGATTTCGTATTCTAATATGAGCCTATTTTTTGAGATATTGAGTAAGTTTGGTCTTCCTGTCGCAGCTTCACTTGTTATGGGGTTTTTTATATTTTTGATTATAAAATACATTTTAGAGTCTGTAGTGGGCCAAGTAAGAGGTATGCATGGTATTATTATGAGTTTAGATAATAGAGTTAAGAACATGAATAACGATATGATTAAATTAGATATCGCTATATCAGACGCATTAAATTTAAGACAAGACGAAGAAAGAATTAGCAGAGCAGACGGTAAAGAAGACGCAAGGAGAGATTAAGATGTTAAGAACATTGGTGATTATATGTATGGGATTAATTTTAGCCAGTTGTGCTTCAACTAAAAGTACAGTCACTTTCAAAGGTGACATGCCTTATGTTGAGGGTACACCTACTAAAGAATTATTGATGTCAATACCAGAATTAGATGGTCAGCCAAGAATTACTATTGCTGTATATAGATTTACAGATTTGACTGGTCAAAGAAAACCAAGTACAAAGTTTTCTCAATTGTCAACTGCTGTCACACAAGGTAGTGATACATTTGTTATTAGTGCGTTAAAGGCTGTTTCTAATGGTACATGGTTTCAAGTCGTTGAAAGAAATGGTTTAGATAATCTTGTCAAAGAAAGACAATTGATTAGAAGTACAAGAGATTTATATGATGGTGAGAATGAGATAGATAAAATTTTAAAACCTATGTTATTTGCAGGTTTGATTATTGAGGGTGGTATTGTAGGATATGATAGTAATACTCAATCAGGTGGTGCAGGTGCAAGATATTTCGGTATAGGATTAAGTGAACAATATAGGGTAGACCAGGTAACTATATCAATGAGAATTGTATCAGTACAAACTGGAGAAATATTGATGACTACAGCTGTGACTAAGACAATTGCAAGTCATAGTAGTGGTGGTGATGTATTCAGGTTCTTAGACATGGGTACAAAAGCATTAGAATTGGAAACAGGTGTCGCAGTAAACGAACCTGTTAATTATGCAATAAGAACTGCTATCGAGTTTGCAGTATTAGAACTGATATATTCAGGTGAGAAACAAGGATTTTGGAAATTTAAAGAAAAGGAAATCAAAGCACCAAATGTACACGACCTTGATAAAATAAGAGGTTAAGTATACAAGGTTCATAAAAAGGGCAAACAACTATGAAAACAATAACAAATTTTATTATGTTTATTATGTTTTTGGTTATGAGTCCATCATTTGCTAACGACATTTATGTCACACAATCAGGCGCAAGCTTAACTTTAGATGTATTGCAAGACGGAGAAAACAACACAATTGGTAACAGTACAACAGCTTCTGCCTCTACTGGTGCTACTACGAACTTAAATATTGACCAAGTCGGTGACTCAAATGTTATTAAGTACCAAATTAATGGTGCTAGTTACACAGGTGTTATCAACCTGGCTGGTAACTCAAATGATGTTGACTTAAATTGCGATAGTGGTAATAATAATTCATCATGTGGAAGTGTCAATGCTGTAATTAACTTTACAGGTTCATCAAATGATATTGACTTAGACATTGGAGAAACATCAGCTGCTACAGGTGCAGATGTGGACATTGTAGGACAGTCTGGTTCAGACAGTAACACAGTAGCTGCAACAATAGATGGTACAAGTGCAATCTTAACTATAACAGTAAACGGTGATACAAACAACTACTTACTAGACATAGACGGTAACGGTGATGTTAACGGACATACATTAATACACAGTCACACAGGCGGTATTGCAGATGTAGATATAACACAATCTGGTGTGAATGATAACATGCTTAACTTAACAACAAGTGGCGATAACCACAACATTGATATAATACAAAGGGATTAATATGGATTGGATTTTAATTATATTATATACAGGAATGGTAACATATGCGGCTATTAAATTTTATAATTGGGTGCATACTCTTAACCCTTATATCTTTACCAGCAAAAAGTAATACATCAATAGGTGATATTACACTAAGTAAAGGTAATTCTGTAATTGACAGAAAAGATGGTGAGAAAGATATTAAGGTTGAAAAAGACCTTGATATCTTCTCTTACGATACGGTCAAGACAGGTAAAGGTCAAGTTGCTATAGAATTCTTAGATGAAACTAGAGTTGATATAACACAAAACTCTAAACTTATTATTGATGAATTTGTATACGACCCAAATACAAAGACTGGTAAATTATCCTTAAAGGCAACTTTAGGTACAGTTAGATATGCCTCAGGTCAGATTGCAAAAAACTCAGCACAAAATATAAGTATTAAAACACCAACAGCAACTGTATCTGTAAGAGGTACAGACTTTGCTATGACTATTGATGAGATAGGTTCATCTACAATTATTTTATTACCAAGTTGTAATGGTGCTGGCAATTGTTTTGTTGGTGAGATATCAGTTGAGTCAGACGCAGGTCAAGTAATATTAAATCAGGCATTTCAAGCTACACAAGTAGATACACCTGAAAGTAGTCCTTTAAAACCTGTAATTTTAGATTTAGATGAGACCTTAATTAATAACTTATTAATTGTACAAAAACCACCAGCATTAGCAAACGCAATAGAAGAAGAACAAAAACTAAAATTGGTTGCAAACGCATTAGATATAGACTTTCTAAAGTTTGATGATTTAGATGTTGACTTATTAGAAACGGAAGAAGACGAAGCCGTTACAGCATTAGAGATAGATTTCTTAGACCAAAATTTCTTAGTAGATATATTAGAACAACTAAACAAACAACTTGCTGTAGAAATGCAAAATCAGTTTGATAAAAAATCTAAATCTAAAACAGGTACAGATGAATTTGGTGTCACATTATTAAACGAAGAACCTGAATGGGTATGGATGAGAAGTGATGAGGCAGGTAATAATATTGTATTGAGATTGAGCCAAGAAAATGGTTATAATATTAATGTCACACAAGGTGATATGGAGATTAGAGATTACGAATTAGGAGAGGGAGATAATGAAATCTATATTAATCAGCGTTAGTTTTTTAATTTGTTTCTTGTTTACAACTTTAACAAATGCAGGAACTTTAAATTATAAAACATATGCTATAACTACCTATGCACCAAGCCTAGAATTTCCTTTCTATGATAATTCAACAGGTTATAACACAGATGGTTCAAATTCCAGTCCATATGGTTTAGGTAGTGTACTGAGCACAGGAACTATATCAAGTCCAAGTGGATATTATTGGGGTAGTGGTCAGGTATTAGATAGTGGAAGAAGTGAATATGTGGCAGTAGAAGTTACAGGTTACATCACTTGGCCAGGTACAACAGGACAACAGACAACAGTTTACTTTGGTGTAGCGGCTGATGATGGTGTGTTTATGAACATAGATGGTACAAATGTTATACAAGATTGGCAACAACAAGGTTGGGGATATTGGAACGCAACTGGTTCATTAACAAAGACTGCTGGCACACAATACCCAATTACAGTATGGATGTATGAATGGGGTGGCGGTGCCGCTTTAGATATTAATTACTGTATGACTCTCAATTATGCAACTTCTTGCCAAGCAGATATGCCAACTTCATGGTTTTCAACTACACAAGTTACACCAACCTCAGGAATAACAAATGCACAAACAACGAGTTATAATAATGCTAGAAATAAATCTGTAAATGGTAATCAAATATACATTACACAAACAGGTGATAGTAATACTCTAAATATATTACAAGACGGTGACGATAACTTAATTATTGGTACAGACTTAACTTCATCAGCTGTTATAAATGGTGATAACAATGCTTTAGATTTAGACCAAATTGGTTCTGATAATGTTTTAGGTTTAGATATAGTTGGTTCATCAAACAATGTAGCAGTCACACAAAACCAAGACCAAAGAGCAATATTAGATATAACAGGTTCATCAAACAATGTAGACTTAGACCAATCAGCAATCAATAATGTTGGTGAACATTATATGTCAGTTATCATAGCAGGCAATAGTAATAATGTTGATGTAGACCAAACAGAAACAGGAAATAAAAAATTGTTTTTAGATATAGACAGTTCAAATAATGTTGCAGTAGACCAAAAAGGTACAGGCGACCACTATGCAGAAATAACATTGACTGATAGTCACAATGTAGATGTAACACAAGACGGAAGTGGTGACCACAATGCAACAATTAATTTAAGTGGTAATCCTTCAACGATAGATTTAACACAAGACAGTAGTACAGGACAGAATTATTATCTTTATCAAAATTGTGCCACAAATACCTGCTCAGCTACTGTCACACAGAACTAAATAGGAATATGAAAAAGTTTTTTACTCATTGGACATTTGCTTTTATTACCTTGTTTGCCTTGACATGGATAGGTTTACAAGACCCACAGATTAAAGAAATTCTTAGGTTGAAATCATTTGACCTACAATTCCAAGCACAAGAAAAAGAAGTATCACAAGACATTGCTATCGTTACAATTGACGAGAAGTCAATAGAACTTTATGGTCAATGGCCATGGAAGAGAGATATATTAGCAGGTGTCATAGAAGAATTACGAGCCGCTGAGGTAGGTGTCATTGTATTACCTATTCTTTTTGCAGAAAAAGATAGATTAGGTGGTGATGAAGAGTTTGCAAAGGCATTAAAAGATAATTTTGTTGTAGTCGCACAGACAGGTTCAAATCAAACAACACAAAACGGATATCCTAGAGGAGTTGCCAAGATTGGCAGTCCACTAGAGTGGTTATTCTCATGGCCTGGTATGGTAGGACCAATACCAAGTGTAGGAGATAATGCAGCCGGTGTTGGTGTTACAAATGTTAATACAGAAATAGATGGTGTCGTAAGAAGAATGCCATTGCTTATGAAAATAGGTAATGATGTTTATCCAAACATTGCAATAGAAGTAATCAGAGTTGCCGTTGGGGACCCTAGTTATCAAGTTAAGTCAGGTGCCTCAGGTATTATTGCTATGAGAGTACCAGGTTTTGCAACAATAAAAACAGACCAACATGCCAGAATATGGTTAACATGGAATAAAGAATATCAAACTATATCTTTAGCAGAGGCCGGACTTGGTGGCTTTGATACATTAAAAGGTAAAACAGTTATCATTGCTTTAACTGCCGAAGGATTAGGTGGTGTAATTGCCTCACCAACAGGTCCACAATATGATTATATTGCAGTTGCTTCAACAGTACAAACAGTAATAGACGGTATTAATATTACAAGAGTAGATATATCTTGGTTAATTGAATTGACGCTTGCCTTTTTAGTAGGTTCTGTTATAATAGTGCTTACAAGATTTACTCCTTACTATGTTATTGGTGGATTAATGCTTGCCTTTTCAGGCATAGCAGTGTATAGTACAACTTACTTCTTCAATAATAAATTGATGTTAGTAGATGTTACATGGATTTTAGTAACAATAATGTTTGTTGGTCTACATAGTATATTCAACAGATTTATATTAGAGTTTAAATTAAAACAACAGATTAGAAAACAATTTGAAACATACCTTGACCCTAGACAGGTTGCAATACTACAGAAAGACCCTAGTAAATTAAAACTAGGTGGTGAGAGAAAAGAGATGTCATTTTTATTCATGGATATTGTAGGATTTACACCTATCTCAGAATACTATAAAAATCAAAACGACCCCGAAGGCTTAGTTGCTGTCATAAATGATTATTTAAATAGAATGAGTAAGATAGTATTAGACAATGGCGGTACAATTGATAAGTATATGGGCGATTGCATAATGGCATTCTGGAACGCACCCTTAGACTGTCCTAACCATGCGGAGATGGCTGTTAAGACGAGTATAGAGTGTGCTAAAGAAACGGCACTATTAAAGAAAGAATTTAAAGATAAAGGTTTGCCAGAGATTAACATTGGTTCAGGTGTAAACACAGGAACATGTATCGTTGGTAATATGGGTAGTGATATGAGATTTGACTACTCAGTAATAGGTGACGCAGTAAACCTGGCCGCTAGACTAGAGGCTGCGACAAGAAATTACAAAGGTAAAGACGGTAATATTCTTGCTACATTATATTCTTCTCATACAATGGAACAACTCAAAGATGTCGAGTCTATTGAAGTTGACAAAATTAAAGTCAAAGGTAAAGAAGAATTAATAACAATTTATAAACCGGTGATGAAGAAGGAGGATGCTTAATATATCATAATATTTTCTAACAACTAAAAGGAGGCTGATTGACTAGATTACAGCATAGGAAACTATACCAAGTAATTAAGAAAAGAAGAAGAACCGACCATAGAACACAATTATACCTATTATTTGATAGTTGGGTTCAGATTAGAAAACAAAAAGATAGAAGGAGGAGGAAAACGCAGAAAAAACTTTACATGATGAAAAGATGTGATGAATTAAACATTCGTTTAACGGCGTAAATACCTAAATAACTATAGAGGTCAATATAGAAAAAAGATAACTCCAATTATGTTATCATCAAGTAAGAATGATTAGACCTTTTATTCCGTCCTTGCAAGGATTGTTAAGCATTAAACGAGAGAGAAATTAAATGGCAGATAGTATCACCGACTTAAAGGTAGAAGTAGCCGGCGTCAAAAAAGACATTGAGCAGGCCTACAACTTGAATAGTAGATTAGATACTGCTATTGAAAAGTTGACAGATGTATCTACATCTATAAAACAGATGTTAGCCGTACACGAAGAGAAGATTGCTAGGCAAGAACAGATTGATGAAATTATATTTGATAAACTTAAAGAACGAGCTGGCGAGATAGGCAAAGTTCATACAGAATTATCAAAAGAAATCCAACAAGTAGAAAAGAAATTACTTTTAGAGATACGACAAATGAAGCTTGACATTGGCGGGAGAGTTGGTATACTAGAGAAGTACAGATGGTTAATAATGGGTGGTGCCGTTGTTATAGGGTGGTTTATAGCCTTAAACGGTCACGAAATCCTACAGATGATGAAGTAGACCAACTGGAGTAGATTGGTCAAAAAAACAGCGCTGGAAACCTCGGTGCTATTTTTTCACTGGAAAGTTTTTTCCACCATTGACAAATGAATAAGTTTACTATATAATGTGAGTTGCTATGTCGAGTTATATTGATTTAAAATACATAAATGAAGTGTCTGCCAGATTGTCGCAGTTTAAGAAGAAAGGTGACTATCTTTTTAACTTTAGATGTCCACATTGTGGTGATTCTAAGAGGAACAAGACAAAGGCCAGAGCATACTTCTACAGAGTGAAAAATGATATGTTTTTCAAATGCCATAACTGTGGCGAAGGACAATCTTTTTCAAACTTTCTAAAATTTATAGACATTAAGAAATATGAAAATTATCTATTAGAGAGATATAAAGGGTCGGCACCCTCCACGCCCCAGCCGAAGTTTACAGATTTTAAACCAGATTTTAAAGAAGTAGACATATTAGACGGTCTTCAATCGGTCAGCGAACTGAAAGAAGGCCATCCAGTATTACAATATGTAAAAAATAGAAAGATACCTGATTCGTATTATTCTAAATTATATTTAAGTGACAAGTTTATGGCTTTTGTTAACAAAGTGAAGCCAAATACATTTAGTCATACTAAAGGTGAACACCCTAGGTTGATTATACCTTTTTATGACAAAGACGGAAAAGTATTCGCTTTTCAAGGCCGAGCATTCGGCAAAGAACAACCAAAATATCTAACTATTAAGTTAGACGAGAATAAACAAAAAGTTTATGGTTTAGATACTGTTAACTTACAAGACCATATTACTATAGTCGAAGGACCAATAGATAGTATGTTTTTAAATAATTGTTTAGCGGCTGCCGGTGCAGACTTGACATTACGAATAGAACCTGTTAATATAACATATATATTTGATAATGAACCGAGAAACAAAGAAATTGTTAAAAGAATGTATGATGTGGTAGAGAAAGATTACAACCTTGTCGTGTGGCCAGATGATATGCGACATAAAGACATTAATGATATGATTCTATCTGGAATGAGTAAGGCTGAGGTGCAAACTATTATAAGTAACAACACCTTTGCTCAGTTAGAAGCGTTAACCAAATTAAGTTACTTTAAGAAATGTTAGGAGAAATGAATGGTAAATAAAGAGATATTAAATGTACAAAAAAGAAACGGCAGAGGTAGTGAACCTCTTAACATTGAAAAGATACATGAAATGGTTGAGTATGCGTGTGAAGATATTACAGGCGTTTCATCATCTCAGGTAGAGATGTCAAGTGGTCTACAATTTTATGATGGCATGACTACAGATGAAATTCAAAAAATTCTAATTAAGTCCGCTTCTGACCTTATCTCTTTAGACAATCCTAATTATCAGTATGTAGCTGCTAGACTATTACTTTATAGTCTAAGAAAACAAATTTTTGGCAGACTATGGGACCATCCACATATTTTTGACCATGTTACTAGAGGTGTTGATAAAGGTGTTTATGATAAAGATATTTTATCTTTGTATGAGAAAAAAGATTTTGACAGAATGGAAAACTGGATTTCACATGAAAGAGATTACGATTTCACTTATGCTGGTCTACAACAAGTCGTTGACAAATATCTAGTACAAGATAGAAGTACAGGTGAGTTATTTGAATCGCCACAGTTTATGTACATGATGATTAGTGCTACACTATTCTCTAAGTATCCAAAAGAAAAGAGATTGACATATGTTAAAAAATATTATGACGCTATTTCAAAATTTAAAATCAATATTCCTACTCCGGTTATGGCCGGTGTTAGGACACCTATCAAGCAGTATGCTAGTTGTGTTTTGGTTGATGTTGATGATACTTTGCCTAGTATTTTCAGTAGTGATATGGCTATTGGCAGTTATGTTGCACAAAGGGCTGGTATTGGTATTAACGCCGGCCGTATTCGTGGAATCAATTCGAGAATTAGAGGCGGTGAAGTCCAACACACAGGAGTTGTACCATTCCTCAAAAAGTTTGAAGCAACAGTTAAGTGTTGTACTCAAAACGGTGTTAGAGGTGGGAGTGCAACGGTTCACTTTCCTGTTTGGCACAAAGAAATAGAAGATATTATTGTTTTGAAGAACAATAAAGGTACAGAGGATAACAGAGTTAGAAAATTAGATTATTCAATTCAGTTGTCTAAATTATTTTATGAAAGGTTTATAAATGACGAAGACATCACACTCTTCTCACCACACGAAGTGCCAGAACTTTATGAAGCGTGGGGAAGTGAAGAATTTGACGAACTATACCGAACAGCAGAAAGAAAAACAAGTGTTGCTAAAAAGAAAGTGTCAGCACAAACCTTGTTTTTTGCTATGCTCAAAGAGAGAGCAGAAACCGGTAGAATTTACATAATGAACATTGACCATTGTAATACTCATTCTAGTTTTAAAGATAGAATTTACATGTCAAACTTATGCCAAGAGATAACATTACCTACAGACCCTATTCAACACATTGATGGTAAGGGAGAAATTGCTTTATGTATTTTAAGTGCAATCAATATTGGTAAATTATCTTCTCTTGATGAATTAGAAGTATTATGTGACCTTGCTGTAAGAGCGTTAGAAGAAATTATCGACCATCAACAATATCCAGTTAAGTCTGCTGAAATGTCTACAAAGGCAAGAAGAAGTCTTGGTATTGGTTATATTGGTCTTGCACACTATCTAGCAAAAAACAAATTAAAATATGATGAAAAAGAAGCTTGGACAAAAGTTGACGAATTAACAGAGGCATTTCAATATTACCTATTGAAAGCTAGTAATGAAGTTGCACAAGAAAAAGGACCTTGTGAGTATTTTCACCGTACCAAATATTCAGATGGCATCCTACCTATTGATACTTACAAAAAGGAAGTTGACGAAATCTCGAGCAGAAAACTGTCTATGAAATGGGAACAACTCCGTAAAGATATCAAAGAGCATGGTTTAAGACATAGCACCTTATCAGCTCAAATGCCATCTGAATCTTCTAGTGTGGTTTCTAATGCTACAAACGGCATTGAACCGCCTAGAGATTATTTAAGTATTAAAAAGTCTAAGAAAGGTACACTAAAACAAGTTGTACCAGATTATCCTAGATTAAAGAACTTTTATACTCTATTATGGGACATGAAAGGAAATGAAGGATATATAAATATCGTTGCAGTAATGCAAAAGTATTTTGACCAAGCAATTAGTGGTAATTGGTCTTACAATCCAGAAAATTATGAAGACAACCAGGTACCTGTGTCTGTTATGGCACAAGACTTATTGACTACATATAAACTAGGTTGGAAGACTTCATATTATCAAAATACTTATGATTCAAAAAGTGATATAGACGAACCTGCTCATCCAGTAGGTTGGAAAGATAATGTAGAAGTGACTGAGCCCACAACTTTAGCAGTTGAAGAAGATTGCGATAGTTGTACAATATAGTACGATTAGAGGAGAGAGAAGAATAATGGCACGAAGTGTATTTAACAAAGATAAAAAACTAGACCAAATGAAACAACCAATGTTTTTTGGAGAAGACCTACAGGTTCAACAATATAGTGATATGAAATATCCTATTTTTGATAAATTGAATCAACAACAGTTAGGTTATTTCTGGAGACCTGAAGAGATTTCATTACAAAAAGATAGAAACGATTATGCTGAGTTGTCTGACCAACAAAAATTCATATTCACTTCTAATCTAAAATACCAAACTATGCTAGATAGTGTACAAGGTAGAGGTCCATGTTTGGCATTTTTACCATTTGTATCTAATCCTGAATTAGAAGGCTGTATTGTTACATGGGATTTCATGGAAACAATTCACAGTAGAAGTTACACACACATTATTAAAAATCTATATTCACAACCTAGTGAAGTGTTTGATACAATTCTTACAGACGAAAAGATTGAACAAAGAGCTGAGAGTGTTACAAAGACCTATGATGAATTAATTGAAATGGGTTACAGATGGCACCTTGATAAGAGTAAAGTTGATTTACAAGAACTTAAAAAGAAAATGTATCTTGCAATGGTAAGTGTAAACATCTTAGAAGGACTAAGGTTCTATGTATCATTTGCTTGTTCGTTTGCATTTGGTGAATTAAAATTACTTGAAGGTTCTGCTAAGATTATTTCTATGATTGCAAGAGATGAAAGTCAACACCTTGCAATGTCACAAACAGTTATCAATAACTGGCATGATAGAAATGACGATAAAGACTTTATCAAAATCAGAAAAGATTGTGAAAAAGAAGTGTATAAGATGTATGAAGAATCAGTAGAAGAGGAAAAAAGATGGGCAACATATCTATTTTCACAAGGAAGTATGATTGGACTATCAGAAAAACTATTACACCAATTTGTAGAGTACATGGCGAACCGAAGAATGAAGTCAATCGGCCTAACACCACAGTACGAGCAAAAAACAAATCCTTTACCATGGGTCGACCATTGGTTAAACAGTAAGGGTATGCAAAATGCACCACAAGAAACTGAAATTGAGTCCTATGTTATAGGTGGCATTAAGCAAGATGTAACTAAAGACCAATTCAAAAAATTTAAACTATAATGCAAATGGAAAAATCAAAAAAAGCATGTACCTCCTGCGAAACTAAATATACCGTAATATGGGATATTGAAGAGCAAGATTTAGAACCACTTACTTGCCCATTTTGTGGACATGAGGTATCAGATGAAGAAGAAATTGAAGAACGACACGAAGACGATTTGGAAGACGAAGATTGGAATTGATTATAGTTTAACCAGTCCAGCTGTCCATATTGACGACATAAAAAGTGGTACTTTTTCATTTCATTACTTAACAGGTAAAAAGAAATGGATTGGTAAACAAGGTGAAAATATAACTGGTTATGAACATAAAGAATGGAAAGACCCTATTGAAAGATTTACTTATATATCAGATTTTGTTATGGACCTATTATCAGATTACAAACAAAACCAACCAATTATTTTCATTGAAGGATACTCCTTTGGTTCAAAAGGCCGAGGTGTATTTCAGATTGCTGAAAATTGTGGTATTCTTAAATATCGTTTACTTGAAGAAGAGTATGGTTACCATACAGTTGTACCTAGTGTTGTTAAAAAAGGTGCTACTGGAAAAGGTAATGCAGACAAAGATATGATGTACGAAGCGTTTGTGAAAGAATTGCCAGAATACAATTTGAAACAAATACTTGATACAGATAAGACAGGTAATCCATTATCCGATATCGTAGATAGTTATTATATTAAAAAGGTTGGCTATGAAAATTTATCTATTTAATACTAAAAGAGCTTCATTACCATTTTTAAAAGCATTCTGTGAAAAACACAGTTACAGAGAATTTGTTGCTCAAAAAAATAAAAAAGATGATAACTTCTTTAATCACAGTTGGCCAGACTGGAATCTTGAAGTGCCAGATATTGCAGTATTTCAAGGTTTACTAAGAGGCACAAAAGAAGTACATGATGTTTGTATATCAAGGAATAAAGATTGGTATTATTTTGACCAACCATATTTCTTTGCGACAGATTATGAACCATCAGCCACAGGCGATAGATGGTATCGTATCTGTAAAAACAATACTCAAAAAAATTACTTAGAAAAATCTTACAAAGTCGATAGACGGTTTGATAAACTTACGGAACGACTTAATCAAAAATGTAGAGATGAATTAACACCTAAACCATGGCAATATGGCGGTAAACATATTCTTGTAATACCACCTAGTTATCATACAGCCCTTTGGTATGGCATAGATAGACATGAGTGGACAAAAAATATAATTAAAGAGATTGCAAAGTATGATAGAACACACCCTATCGTGATTAGAGAAAAGTTTAAAGATGGTGCAGATTGGGGAGAAAAAGTAACTAAACCATTAAGTGAAGATTTAAAAGATTGTTATGCTATGGTATCTTTTCATTCTATGTGTGCTGTACAAGCAGTTATGAATGGCGTACCTAGTTTTTGTAGTGAACACTCACCTGCTTATCCTGTAAGTTTAGGTTTAGATGAACTAGACCAAATTAAAGACCCCTTATATGCTGGTGATAGAGAAGATTGGGTAAAATCATTAATGTGTTCTCAATTTACAGAGGTAGAAATGAAACAAGGCCTGGCATATGGCCATCTGAACGGAGAAAATATATGGTAAAAACAAAATTACTAGAGGGTTTAGAAGGAAGTAAATGGCAAGATAATCCATGGGAACATTTTATCATTGAAAATATCTTAACAGATGAACAAGTAGAAGAAATTAGAAATGCTAGTGTAACTAGAGATGGTGTTCTACATGACGGCACAAGGTCAGGTTATGTAAAAGGTGTTGAAAAACAAAACCATAAACTACGAGAATACATTACAAAGGATAACTATAAAAAGTATCCTGAACTCACAAAATTTATTAATGAATTGCGTAGTAGACCGGTAAGAGAACACATTGCTAAGATGATTGGTAATGAAGATGACTTTGCTGGTTCATTTGTAAGATTAGAAGTATTGAATGATGTAGAGGGGTTTTGGTTGAAACCTCATTGTGATATACCAGAAAAACTAATATCTAGTTTGATTTATGTTAACAAGACAGGTGAAGATATCAATTTAGGCACAGACTTATACAACAAAGATTTAGAATTGGTAAAAACTGTACCATTTTGGCATAATTATGGATATATATTTCATGGTCCTAACAAGTGGCATGGTATGGCAAAAGGTAAAAATATTAAAGTAGAACGAAGAGGCATACAATTAAATTATGTTACTTTCCAAACTGATTGGCCAGTACATGAAGATTAAGGAGATAAAATGACAACACAAGAACTATTGAGTGAGATTAAAAGATTAGAAGGTGAATATATGCAACCTCAATCTTTTAAACAATATAAAAACTACTGGCTGCCAGAAAGTGTAGTCAAAGACAGTACAAATGTATTATCATTAGGTGTACATAGAGATGTGGGTTGGGAACAAGCCATGTTGCAAGATAATCCTAATATGAATATACATTGTTATGACCCTACACCAGATAGTGTAAAACTATTTGAAACAAACTTTCCTGGTAAGGACAAGATGACATATCATCAATTAGCATATGCCAAAGATAATGGTAGTATGAACTTCTATTATGATAGAAATGATACAGCAAAGTGTTATTCACTTATACCATTACCACAGTTTGGTGAAGACCCAGCACATATCACAGTAGAAACAAAAAATCTACAAACGATTATGGCTGATGATATGCCTAATCCTGATATTATCAAAGCAGATATTGAGGGTGTATGGTGGGATTTCTGTAGAGAGATTATTGACCAAGACATACAATTCAAAGCATTTCTAATTGAGTTTGAAGTTAAGTTAATTGACAACGAAAAAAGTTTGAAACAATATGAAGACTTGTTAAAAGAGTTTAAAAATGGTCCTTATGAGATTTATTTAAATAGACCAAGAAACAAGTGTTTATCTGAAGCTGTAATAATTAGGGTTTAATAGTGAAAACAAACTTCTTTTTAAAATCCACACCATTAGATTATCAAAGACAAATACTACTTGACTTTGCAGATAAAGTTGGTGGAAATTGTATAAAATCCGATGGATATGAGGAGTGTGATATAGCCGTTATATTTGGGTCGTGGAAGAAATCACCTAAAAAGAAGTGGAAACTAATGTTGCAACATCATTCTACAAAAGTTAATATTGTAGAAAATCATAGAGATAAACCATTAATTGTAATTGAAACACCATTATTAGGTAGAACTATAACAGATAAACATGAGTATCATAGAGTTGGCTTAAACCATTTTATGAGAGGTCTTGCTGACTTCAAAAATGAAAATAGTCCGTCAGATAGATTTGAAAAACTAGGTTTAAAAATTAAACCATGGAGAAAGAAAGGTGACCATGTATTAATAGTAGGTCAAAATATGAATGACGCCTCATTATTTGGTATTGATTTTTCATGGTGGGTAAAAAATACTATTCAACATTTAAGAAGACATACAGATAGACCTATAGTTTTCAGAGACCATCCTGAAAACAAAGACCTAATGAAAAATTTGATAGATACTTATGAGTGGTGTAATGTATCTTATAGTAATGAGGGTACAATTAATAGTGATTTAAAAAATGCACATTGCACCGTAGCATATACAAGTGGTTCTACTATTGATTCTATATTAGCTGGTGTACCTGTAATTCCTTGTAATGAATGTAATTTTGTATGGCCTATATCTAGTCATTCATTATCAGATATTGAAAATCCTAAACTTGGCGAAAGAGAACAATTATTATATGACCTAGCGTATGCTCAATGGTCAGTAGAAGAAATTAAACAAGGTAAACCATGGCAACACTTAATATCAAAGTAATAACAACTTACAATAATAAACTATACAAAGAGTACGCTCATAGGTTTAAAGAGACCTATAACTGGCCATTTCGTTTGAAAATCTACAATGAAGATGAATGTATGATGAAAGCCATACCAGAACTTAAAGAGTTTGTAGATAGAAACAAAGATAGACAACCATACTCAGATTATAAAGTAAAAGGTAAAGAGTTTCTTACAGATGGTGTTCGTTTTAGTTATAAAGTATATGCATATTGTCATGCCATTATAAACGAAGATGTTGATGGTTTAATTTGTATTGACGCTGATAGTGTATTTCATAAACCAATTGATGAAGATTGGATTAAGAAACATATACACAGAGATGATTGTATGATGACATACCTAGGTAGAGGTGACCATTATAGTGAATGTGGTTTCTTATACTTCAATTTAAAACATCCAGTTATTCAATCGTATGCACATAGAATGAAATCATTGTATGATACAGATGGCATATATACCCTTAAAGAACAACACGATAGTTTTGTATGGGATTATGTAAGAAAAGAATTTGAGAACAGAGGTACAAGAAATCACAACATTGGTGATGGTAAACCAGGTCATGTACAAGCAAGGTCTATATTAGGTCCTGTTTATGACCACACAAAAGGTAACAGAAAATTAAAAGGGCGTAGTCCGGAGGCAAGAGTATGATAGATGTTTTTATAGGTTATGACGAAGGCGAAAAGGTTGCCTTTCATATATTGGCAGAGAGTATAAGAAGAAACTCTAGTCAACCAGTTTCAATCACACCATTATGTTTGAGTAACATACCAGAATTTACAAGAGAAAAACAGGAGAACCAATCTACAGATTTTGCATTTAGTAGATTTATGGTACCAAGTTTAAGAAAGTATGAAGGCTTTTCTATTTTTATGGACTGTGATATGATGTTTAGAGGAGATATTGCAGAGTTGTGGGAAAAAAGAAACTACATCTATTCTGTTATGTGTTGTAAACATGATTATGAACCTAAACAAGATAAGTTTAGAGGTGCAAAAAATGAAAAGTTTGAAAAGAAAAACTGGTCTAGTATGATGATTATGAACAATAGTCTATGTAATAGATTGACGCCTGAATATGTTAATGAAGCTTCAGGTTTAGACTTACATCAATTTAAATGGTTGCCAAATGACCATGCTATTGGTTCACTAGATTTAGAATGGAACTGGTTAGTTGGTGAATACGAATACAATCCAGACGCAAAGAATGTACATTGGACATTAGGCGGTCCTTATTTTAAAGATTATAGCGAAAGTGAATATTCAGATGAATGGTTTAATTTATACGCTAACACAATGAAGATAAACCTATGAGATTAGCAGTAATAGGTTGTGGGTTTGTTGGTGGCACGATTGCAGACGCATTAGAAAATGCTGGCAATGATGTGGTAAGAATTGACCCGAAGTACAACGATAATAAAATAGAAGACTTTGTTAATAAGATAGACGGTGCTGTAATATGTTTACCTACACCAACTATACATGGTCAACAAAATCTAACTTTAATAGACAAGACTGTTTTAACATTACGAGATGTAAGAACATTAATCAAATCTACCATTTTACCTAATATGTTGACAGTTTATGAGGAGAATGTAGTTTACTCTCCTGAATTTTTAAGAGAGGCACATGCTGAAAAAGATTTTGAAAAGAATGAACATGTATTATGGGGTGGATTGAGAAGTGAAGCTGATTGGTGGATTGATAGATTTAATTGTCACCACAAGACAAATGTAATTATGAATAAGAAAGACGCAAGTACAATTAAGTATGTTTACAACTGTTGGTTAGCAACCAAAGTTGCCTTCTTTCACGAATTGTACAGTAAACTAGATAAGTCATATAACTATCATATGATAACTAACACACTAGCAGACTTTGAAAATATTGGTCCTAGTCATATGAGAGTAAAAGAATTAGGTTATGATGGTAATTGTTTTCCAAAAGACATGGAAGCATTTGCAAACTTTCTTGATAGTGAAATATTAAAGAATGTAATTAAAGTAAACAAAGATTTGGTATCAAGTAGATGATACATATACACACTTTACCATGGGATAAATGTCTATCACACCAACTTATGCCTGCCATACAAAAAGGTTGGAAAGATGAGGGTAGAGATGTACATTTCTTTTGGGGTTTAGCAGGTCAAAATATTAGACAGATAAAAGAATGTGAAGATAATGGTATAGAATGGTGGTATGTAGATGTAGGTTATCTTACTGAACAGATTACTAGATATCCAGAACCTATTATCAATAATTATGATACAACTTATTTTAGAATATGTAAAGGTAATATTCATACTTTAAAATTTCATGCTACATCACCTGACAGATGGAATATATTAGACAAACAAGGTATTGATTGTCATTTTAAAGGTTGGCGAGATAGTGGTGACCATATTTTATTATGTCCTTCATCTCCTACGGTTTGTTATCATATAAACAACATGTCACAAGAAGAATGGATTGCTACGGTGAAACTACAGTTATTAGAAACTACAGATAGACCAATTAAAATGAGAAACAAGCCACGACCTGGTAATCAATATTGGGGTACAGATATAAAAGATGACTTAAAGAACGCATGGTGTGTTGTGACAAATATGTCATTATCAGCAGTAGATGGTATACTAAATATGACACCAGCGTTTACACATCAAAGAAATGTGGCCTCTCTGGTAACAAGTCGTAAGATAGATAAGATAAATAAACCTTTTAAACCAGGTAGAAAAACGGTGCAAGAATGGCTAAACATGATATCAAACCACCAGTTTACAATACAAGAAATCGAAGATGGCTTGGCTTTCGATATTTTAAAGGAACAGTACCAGAGCGTTGGTTAGGTTTTGCATTGGCAATGGCCTCTGTTTTTATACTGTCAAGTGCTAATGTTTCTACTCAATGGGTTGGTTGGCTCTTTAGTGCTATTGCATGTTTAATGTGGGTGTATTTTGGTTACAAAGATAGAGATTGGCCAAGAACGCTGATGGAGTTAATGTATTTAATTTTTAGTATGAGGGCAATGTACAATTGGATAATAATATAAGTTATAATTTTGTTTGTGTTTGTTATGGCGACAAGTATGCCGTAGAGTATGTTCAAAATCTCTACAATATGGTGAAAAGAAACACCACACTTCCTATAAACTTTATAGTATTTACCGACCATGTTAAAATGCATAAGATGGTTGAGGGAGATATTGATATTAGAAAGTTTAAAGAAACTGATTTACAAGGTTGGTGGAACAAACTGCAACTATTTCATCCAGACACATATTTACCAGGTATTACATTATACATGGATTTAGATGTTGTTATCACAGGCAACATAGACTGTTTTTACAGTCACGAACCACAAGTAGATTTTTGTGGTATGAATGATTTTAACCCCGTAAGTGGTGTTTGGAACTCCAGTATTATGAGATTTAAACAGAACACCCTTCACGGCCGAATTTGGCATAAATTCATGTCCAATAGACCAGAATACCTAAGAAAATTTCCAGGCGACCAGAACCTCATATCAGACTTTCTATTAAATACACCAGGTACTTCATCTTTTCCTGATTCGTGGACACAATCATATAAATGGTATGACCGAAGTGGTACTAGATACTCTAAACAAGACTGGACATATGAACATAATGGCGAATCGTTGGTAACCGTGTTTCACGGACAGCCAAATCCACACGAATCCGACATGGAATGGATAAAAAATGCTTGGAAATAACAAGTATTTTGTGTCGCAGCTCTAAAACCCTTACCTGGTAACAAAAAAAACTTTAAAAAAAAGCGAAATAACGCTTGCTTTCTGTGTGGAAACCTGTATAATGGACACATAATGATTAGAGATTACAACAAAAAGAAACAAAAAGTTTTGTCAGAAAGACTTAAAAAAAGAGTTGCCAAAGCAAAAAAAGTATGTTATAGTATAGATAATAACATGCTAGATTTATTATTAATAACACTAACAAAGGAAAAACACTATGTCAAAAACTAAAAACTACTATTGGGACGAAGCAGAAAAAGCTGTTGATAAAATTATCGACAATCTTAAAAACCAACTGATTACTGAATCAACTGCTATTAAAGAAATCTTAGATGTTGAAGCAGTAGCTCTAGTAGGTATAGATGAATTCAATGTTGAAGAATTTATCGAAAGCGAATTAGCCTAACACTAACAAAGGAAACACTATGACTACACTATCACAAAAAGCACTTTCAGACATTGACAACTATAATCAGTTGAGGCAAGACGAGATTGACTTGGTTAACCATATCAAAGCAATTAACGAAAAGTCTAAACAAGAGATGATTGACAATCCTTCTTGGCATATTGGTATGATGGTAGAAAGTTACCAACATTGGTTAGATATGGATGTAACAAACATCAAACAGTTTGAAAGATACCTTGATGAAACAACTTTATACGAGGCAGTTTCAACTGCTACTACCAAGTCTTATGCAAGAACTGTATTATCAGAATCACATAGTTGGTCAGATGAATACTTTGCAAAAGAATTAGACAAGTGGTGTAAGTCAGCAGATGATGAGATTGCTTATGAAAAAAAGATAGAAGAAGAGAATTTAGATAACTTTTGGAAGTCTATAGAAGAAAATATCAAACTTGGCGCTTCAGATAAGAAGACGGCCATTGATTGGCACTTAGCTGCTGAAGGACTTGATAAAGAAAGAGACCCAAAATATATCAACTATAGTCTAGGTATCAGTTATGATTCTGTAGACTTTAGCGAACATGTGAAACAATTAAACTAACAAAAGGATTATATTATGATAATAAATGTAGGTGATAGAATACAAGATAAGAAAGGTAGAGAAGGTACTATAACTAATATTGGTATCGCTACTGAAATGACAGATGTGGCGGCTGAGGCTGACACAAGTCTAAATGCTCAAACTTATGACACTCTTCTAAATTATACTGGTGCAATAACATTTGGTTCTAACTGGTGTTACTTTGAACAAATAGAAAAAGTATTAGAAAGTGTAGAAAAAGAAGAATCAGCAACCGATTGGATTGATAAGTAATATGAAATACGAAGATTATATAAATGAATTAAAGAATGGCACCTATGATGTCACTTTTACCAAAGTTAACGGAGAAATTCGTAACATGACTTGCACTCTAGCAAAAGACTTATTGCCAGAGGTGAGTGAAACCATTACAACTTCAATACTGTTAAACGAAACAGTTAAACCTCGTAAAGTTAATACAGAGGCTGTTAAAGTATGGGACTTGGATGCCAAAGGTTGGCGTAGTTTCCGTATTGATAGTGTAACTAATTTTACTAAAATCTATTCAACAGAAAGTGTTAAATGATGAAATATAATGAAGATAAAATACTAAAAGAAATTGGTACCTACATTCAAGGTACTTATGGTCAACACTATGCTCAAGTTAAAGAGGGTGTTCAAGTACAAGACTTATTAAGGTCTTGTGGTATAGACAAAGATTTTTGTCAAGCCAATGCAATTAAATACCTTGCAAGGTTTGGTAAGAAAGCAGGTCGCAATAGGGCTGACTTGTTGAAAGCGGTACACTATGTTGTACTATTAATGAACTCGGAAGACCAATCTAATGGAGAAAAGAAATGATTGATATACTGAACCACATTGATGATGTTAAAAAAATTCGTAAGCTGATTGTATTAGGTGCAACAGACGAATCAATCAAAGCTTGTGATGTAACTATTGCTCATAATTTGAAAAAAGTAAATGAATTTGAGAAGTGGTTAGATGAAGAAAGTAAGAAAAGTGAGTAAAAACCACGCTTTTTTTATGGGTTGCCATTTGTAGGCAATTGTGATACAATTAAGACTAATAACTAACAAAAGGACTATATTATGGCTTTCTATTCGAAAGAAACACTAAATGCTGAATTTTCAGTAGCTAAATCTAAAGACACAAAAGGCAAGAAAGAGATATACGACAATCGTATTCAATTCTTTAAAGACCACATTGAGTTAAAAAAGAATAAACCTCAATATTATGAGGGTGTTGCTATTAACTTCTCTAACTTACTACTTGGTTATCAGGCACCAAGTCCAATTGACTACTTCTATAAAATAGGTTTTGGTAAATCATATGCTGAAGTAATGGCAGATAAAAACAAGCCTGAAATTGCGAGTGCAAGTTAATGGCAATTGTCTATACAAATCAATCTAGTGGTTACTCACGCAAGAATAAGAAGAAGATGAATAGTCTATCTGCTAATCAACTTGCTGAGTTTAAAGAAGACCTAAGAATTCACAACAAACATTACAAATCAAAAGGTTTGCATAGTATGTTGATGACACTAGATGATTATATTAAGTATAGATTTGGTGCATTACCAAAAACAAAATCGACATTTGTACCACTAAAGAGTGTTCCTTATACAAGAGAAACACCAAACTACCCTAGTTTATCAAACAATACAGACTTAGGTGGTGGTACAATTGATGTACAAACGCAGATGGAAAGAATTGCGATATCTAAACAATACACAGTTGTTCCGGCGTATAACAAAGGTCCTTACATGGTAGTCGGTAAAGAAGACCTTAAAACAGCAGGGAGAAAAGTATGAAAAAAAGTTATATAATAATTATGTCAATGATGATTGGCTTTCTATGGTTTGGTAGTCAAGCTATGGCAAATCCAGTTACCACTTGGATTACAACTGAGAAAAACAAGATTGTTGAGTATCAAACTAAAAGTTGGGCTGATAGTAAAGTACAATGGTCTTCAACTAAAGAATCAATAGTAAATCTATTTACAAAGGTAAAAACTAATGTTACACAAGATTAGTGATTTTTGCAACAAGATTGATACTATCAAAAAGATGTCAGATGACCTTAGGAGTTTGAAATATAATGTTCCTAAGTCAAATGACAGAGATTTGAAAGTACAAAATTTAATCGACACGATACAAGCAGATTGTTTATTAGTGTCAGCTGACAAATCGGATTATGGCAAAGAAGAATAAAAAGAAAATAGTGGGGTATTATTATGATGGTAAGGACTCCTACAATATATATGAAGATGAAAACGGAAACAAGACACAAGAGAAAGTCGAAGATAAATCTAAAGGTGATTACGGCGATTATTCTGGTATCAACCATGATAAGCTCTTGCACGACAGGTTCTACAAATGATAAAAATAAAAAAAAATGGAATCCTACATTTAGTATTATTAGGACTATTATTACCGGCACTAAGTAACTGTTCTAGTATTAATAGAACTCATGTTGGTGCAGTTGCCGGTGGCGGTAGTGCAGTTGCAGGTTGTTTAGCAGTAGGTGTTTCAGACCCCTATGTTACAGGTGCATGTGCTTTATTAGGCGGATTTGCAGGTGCTGAATTGATGTATAAATCAGATTATGATGTACACAATGCCGTGTTTGTGGACCATTTGAATACAAGTGGTACTGGTTCTAGTTACACAAATTGGTACAATGGTAAAACAGGTAACTCAGGTATTATTCATGTTACAAGGTCATACACACAAGGACCTATTAAATGTAAAGATTATGACGCAACAGTAGATATCACAAGTAGTTGGCCATTGGTTGGTATCGGAGGCGTTAAGAGAGAGGTAGTATTTGGTACTGCTTGTCAACTACCAGACGGTCAATGGATTGAGAAGCCACATGTCAGATAGATATAAACAAAGAATAGAACAATTAGAGAACGAAATTAAAGAAAGTCAAGAGGAACTTGAAATTACTAGTAATCAATCCACCATTGCCAAATTAGAAGAAGACATGTATAATACAAGACAAAGTATAGAAGAGTTAAAAAAATATGATGGATCCTAGACTAAGATTTAAAAGATATATGACATGGTCATTTGTACTGATATTGTTTTTATTATTATCAGGTATTGCAGTTGGCGGTGAAAAGATTTTAAGGTCAGAGATTATATCAATTAAACCTGACAAAGTAGATGGACAATATTGTTTTGTTAAGGTTGAGATTAAACAAGTTGGTGATGTTATCACCAAAGAAGAAATTTTGGAGTGTAGTGATGGTCGTAAAGCTTATGACGGTCCTAGTTATTGGGAATTATTTTCTCAATTTTATTATGTTGATGTGAACACACCAGAATACTGCCGACATTATAGTCGGTCAGGACATGCTTTTAAAACACCAGGAAAAGTATGTTTAGATACTAATGGTGAATGGGAGGTGAAATAATGATTAGAAATTTAATCATTGTAGCTCTTGTATTAGTGATACTTTATGATGTATCGAGTGAAGACGCTTGGACATATGTTCAATCCACGCTTGACTTTCTACAAGAGTTACTATATAATGTACAAGAAAGTGGTAAAAATATATGATGAAAAATAATATAATGAAGTTAGGTGCTCTAGTAGCTATTGTAGGTCTTAGTGCCTGTTCTAGTATGAATAGTACCTATAAGATAAAATCTGAGAAAGGTAATACTGTTGACAAAGTGCCGGCATGGTACATGGCAGATATCAATGACACTAAAGCGTGTGACCTTAAATGGTTAGATAGTGAAGACAATGATAAGCAATGTATCTATGGTGTTGCAACAGCAGTTTCTCCAGATTTACAGTTGTCAATAGAGAAAGCCAAAATGATGGCTAAATCTGAATTGGCAGATATTATCAAGGGTCAAATGAATAAAGAATCAAAACAATTCATTAAAGAACTTGGTAAAACAGAAACTAAAACTGTAGTGACCGAAGTCGAAAGTGCTATAGTGAATACAATTACAGATACACCTGTGAGAGGTTATGAAATCTTTGCTCAAGATGTAACTATGACAAAAAATGGTTACTATAGAACATGGATTGGTATGAGATTACCTCTTGGCAAGTTTAACAAAATGTATAACTACACCGTTGAACAAGCTGTTGACGCTTACAATCTAAATGATGAGAGTAAGAAAGCATGGGACAATCTAAAGAAAGAAGATAAAAATGTCGATAATAGTTTATAGTAAGAACAATTGTACATTTTGTAACAAGGCCAAACACTTGTTGAAAACACTTGGCCTTGAATACGAAGAAAAGAAAATGGAATCTTTTGAAACACCAGAAGCAATGTTAGAAGACATTGGTAAACCTGTTAGAACTATGCCTCAGATTAAAATTGATGGTGAGTTGGTTGGTGGTTATAATCAATTGATTGAATACTATGCTGATAAAGGTAAAGTAAACTTCAAAGGAGAAGTCATTAGTGAGTGATAATGTTATATTATTTCCTACGGATAAAATTGTTAATAAAGAAACAGTTAAACATCCAGTTGACCCGAAAGAACATGCTCGTTTAGTCGAAGAACAGACTAGAGAATTTGTAGAAGGAAATGTTGATGATATTGCATACTCTTTATTAGATAAGTTTGTAACTATGGGTATTAAGACTAATCAACTGGCATTTACGGCTGACTTGGCACTTGTAATAGACACAATTAGAGGTCTGGTTTACCGTGATTTTAATAAACCCCATCCAGCACAGAAATTAACAGACAGACTGGTTACATTAAATACGAGTGGTAAAAGTAAATCTGCTAGACTAGATTATTCTAAAGTGTTAGATGTAAAACATAAACCACATAAACCATTTTCAAAAGACATAGAGGATGAAGTTAGAGATTTAGCTGATATGGCAGACATACATTTTACATCCGACTTCAAACCAGATAATGACAAATAAGAATTCGCCAATCGAACTACTAAAGTACGCTTTGCTTGGCAATTGTAGGAGTACATTAAACTCAATACAGA